>JADMIO011006361.1_pt1 | contig 74186 bp, 64 predicted proteins | sample 8958161 | NCBI WGS metagenome assembly JADMIO01 (sample SAMN16585339, study PRJNA669376) | soil metagenome | isolation source: Crop rotation soil | place: USA: Cullars Rotation, Alabama | collected 2011
GCCGCGACTTCAAGTCACGTGAATTCCAAGCTTCGGATCCCACTGTGCTGGAAAGAGGAGAAACATATAGGAATTTAAAATTACCATTCACTGCATTCTCCAAAGTTCTTCTTACCTCAAAAAAACTCATTCCTGAATAAATAGATAATGCAGGTATTCCTTTTTTCTTAAGGCTTTCAACCTGGTCTTTCATCAATGCAATTAAAGGGCTAATAACAAGACAAAGACCTTCTTTTGCAAGAGCAGGCACCTGGAAACAGATAGATTTTCCACCGCCGGTTGGAAGTAATGCCAGCGTATCTTTTCCATCTATTACAGCAGTGATTATATCCTCCTGCAGTGACCTGAAGGCATCATAACCCCAATATTTTTTCAGTATTTCACCTGCTGCGTTCACGCTTTAATAATACGCAATTCTCAATACATAAATTCAACAGAAAATATAAGGCATAATTTTTATGGCAGTTTATAAAAAAGATCATGCAAAGAGACGGCGCATTAACCAGTTTATGGCAGCATAAAATACCCGACTATGTTGCTCAACCTTATACTTTAAGTGATGATATATTTGATGTACTAATTGTAGGGGGTGGTATAACAGGTATTACTACAGCTTTGCAATTGCAGAAGGCAGGAAAAAAATGCATTCTAGCAGAAGCACATACTATTGGTTTTGGAACATCCGGCGGTACAACTGCACACTTGAATACTTTTATGGATAATCCCTACTCTACAATAGAGAAAGACTTTGGGGAAGAGAATGCTCAATTAGTAGCTACTGCTGCCAGGGAGGCTTTAGATCTTGTAAAAAGAAACATAACAGAATACAATATTGATTGCGAATATAGCGAACAGCCCGGCTACCTCTATTCCCAGGATGAAAAGCAAACCAAAGAGCTGGATGATATTTATGAAGCTTCAAAAAAGGGGGGCTGCGAAATTCATTTTGATGATAAAATTCCGGTGCCCATCGATTTTATTAAAGCAGTTGTTTACGAAAGGCAGGCCCAGTTACATCCATCTAAATATTTTTATGCTCTTGCAAAAGCTTTTGAAAATGCGGGGGGAGTTCTATTGCAAAACTGCAGGATAACAGGTGTTAAAGAAAATGTTGATGACCTGGAAGTTGAAAGTTTTTCAGGTAAATTATATGCCCGTAAACTTATTTATGCAACGCATATTCCGCCGGGTGTTAATCTTTTACACTTCAGGTGTGCTCCATACCGTAGTTATGCAATGGCTGTTAGATTAAAAGATGGGAATTATCCTGATGGACTTGCTTACGATATGTATGATCCCTATCATTATTACCGTACACAGGAAGTTGATGGAGAAAAATTTTTAGTTGCCGGAGGGGAAGATCATAAAACTGCCCACCAGCAAAATACAGAAGAATGCTTCAGAAAGCTTGAAGCATACTTGCATAAATATTTTAAGATTGAAGAAGTTTCTTTCAAATGGTCATCGCAGTATTTTGATCCTGCAGATGGCCTGCCATACATTGGTAATTTACCACACAATCCTTCTAATATATATGTTGCAACGGGATTTGGAGGCAATGGTATTACCTATAGCCATGTGGCTGCAATTATGCTTACGGATATTATTGTAAATGGTGAAAGCCGGTATCAAAAATTATTCGACCCTAACCGGGTTAAACCGGTTGCAGGGTTTGAAGCATTTGTTACTGAATCGGCTGATGTGGTTGCCAAGTTTATAGGTGACAGGCTAAATAAAGTAAAGATCAAAGAGCTTTCCGAGATCGCTAATGGCGAAGCGAAGGTTGTAAAATATGAAGGCGATTCCATTGCATTATACAAAGACGAGAAAGGAGGCATACATGCGGTGAATCCATCATGTACTCATGTAAATTGTATTGTAGGATGGAACTATGCAGAACAAACCTGGGATTGCCCTTGCCATGGTTCACGTTTTTCAATGGATGGTGAGGTGCTGACAGCGCCGGCCCGGAAAGACCTGGAGAAGATCGATCTGGAAAAGTTAGTTGAATAATGAAGACGGTCATCCTGAGCTTGTCGAAGGATTGTCCATCATTTATCAATAGTTGAGTAGCTAATTAATCTGTCGAATTACTATCATCAAGTCTTCGCCGGGCTAGACTGACAAATCTTTATCATAAAACTTTCTTCCATCTCAACCTTACTGAATTAGCTGCAAGAACTACATCACTGAATCCCATTGCCAAGGCAGCAAAACCCGGAGTAAGTAAACCCAGCGCAGCAATTGGAATAGCAATGATATTGTAAAAGAATGCCCAGAAAAGATTTTGTTTTATTGTGATGAAGGTATGCCTGCCAAGGCCAAGGGCTAATGGTAAATTCTGTAAACCCCGGTTCATTAATACAACCTGCGAATTCTGCCTGGCTATCTCTGTCGCATCACTTAACGAAATTCCTATTGTTGCTTTTGCCAATGCAGCAGCATCATTGATCCCATCGCCTATCATAGCAGTTGGGGCATCTTTATTTAACCTGCTGATTATTTCGAGTTTTTGCTGCGGCGTTTGTTCTGCATAAAATTCATCAATGCCTAATTCATTTGAAAGTTGTTTACACTTTGCAGTACTGTCACCGCTTAATAAATATGTGCTGATCCCTTTTGATCTGAAATAATTTATCACTTCTTTTGTTTCTGCTCTTATCTCATCTTTTACATCTATCCATCCAAGCAATTCATTATTTTTTAAGAGATAGATGTTGTGATCTTTTTCAACAGGGACATTTCCAGCGATCTTAAATGAGCCGATCATATAATTATTCTCCTCCTTATCAATTGCTTTTATGCCAACACCTTTTATCTCTTCAATGCTTTTCCATTTCACTTCATCTTTTGTTTTCCATTCTTTTGTTATCGTTTTTGCAATGGGATGGTTTGAAAATTTTTCCAATGAATAACTAATACGTTTGAATTCATCCTCACTAACAATCTGAAATTTGAAATTTGCAATTTGAAATTTTCCCGTGGTCAATGTTCCCGTCTTGTCAAAAACTATCTGCCTGATATTTTTAAATAATTCAAGGCTCTTTGCATCTTTAAAAAGAATCCCATTTTTAGCTGCTCTGCCTAAGCCAACTGCAATAGCTGCAGGTGTTGCCAAGCCCATAGCGCAGGGACAGGCAATAACAAGTACTGCAATACTTCTCATTAAGGATCTGTCAAAAGGAATATGGAAGAGAAAATAGTTGGCCACCAATGTAACTGCTGCAATACTTAAAACTGCAGGAACAAAAATTGCACTTATCTTATCTGCCAGTTGTTGAATTGGCGGTTTTTCTGATTGAGCCTGCTTTGCAAGATCAACTACCTTTGAAAGAATTGTTTCTTTACCTACTGCCGTTACCTGGGCTTTTACTGTTCCATTCTCCACAATACTTCCGCCGATCAAATTATCTTTTGTAATTTTTTGCAGTGGCAAACTCTCGCCGGTTAAAATAGACTCATTCACGCTACATTCTCCCCATAAAATTTTGCAATCCGATGGAACATGCTCGCCTGTTTTTATTAATACCAGGTCGCCTACTCTTAGTTGAGAACCCGGTACGGGGAAAATTTGCTCTTTATACTCATCATCAAAAGCGATCATGTTGGCCATCACCTTTTGTTCTGCAGATAATGACTTTAAAGCTTTTTGAGTTGTAGCCACAGAGGCATCTTCCATCCAGTATCCTAAAAAAACAAGAGTGATAATTGTTGCTGCAGATTCATAGTATAATTGATCAGCGCCTAACTTCATAAAAGTGGCGATAACACTGTAAACAAAGGCGGCAGCAGCGCCGATGGCGATAAGCACATTCATATTAGGCACACCATTACGAATGCTTTTTACAGCACTGGTCCCAAAATAATTCATGCCTACAATAAATACAGGAAGGCATAAAGCAAACTGTATCCAGGGGTTCATCAAAAAATGAATATGCCATGGCAGCATATGTAACATCAATACCAAAGTAAAAGGGAGACAAAACCAAAATTTGTGTAAGGGTGTTCTTAGAACCCCTTTTTTCTTATTGGATGTTACTTGTCCATCAACCACCGTGTATCCTAATCCTTCTATGCCCTTTTTTATTTTTTCTTCTTTTCCATTTTCACCAAGAATAAAACTTACATCGCCATCAATGAGATTTACTTTAACATCTTTTGACCCTTCCTTTTGGAGGTACTTAGAAATATTTAATGCACATGTTGAACAGGTCATTCCTTCAACTTTCCACCCGATGGCTATCGGATCAATTTTATCTTTTATATCTGCGTCTGTCATACTAACTGCAAAGTTAGATTAGGGCGAAATGTTAGTTTTACTAATCATGGAATTTATCTTTGCAACATGGAGTCAATTTATGGTTTGAAAGAGATCGAAAAAACTGCGCAAGAATTCATTACATTTTTACAAGGTTACAAGGTAGTTGCCTTTCACGGAAACATGGGTGCAGGTAAAACAACTTTTATCCAGGCTGTATGCAAACAATTGGGTGTACAAGAAAATGTTTCAAGCCCCACGTTTTCTATTATTAACCAGTACACAACAGCAAATGGTAAAACAATTTATCATATTGACCTATACCGGGTAAAGGATACTGAAGAGGCCATGAATGCAGGTGTTGAGGAATGTTTATACAGCGGCGATGTATGTTTTATTGAATGGCCGGAAAGAATTTCTATTTTGCCGGATAATACGGTGAATGTATTTATTAAGACGATCAATGAAACGGAAAGAAAATTACTGTGCAAACTTCCGGCATAACTATTCATATATAATTCTTAATTTCATTACCAACCATTTATCATGTCTGCATCAAAACCATTTGTCTCTTCTTCCTTTACTTACGAAACGCTTGAGGAAACACTTGATATAAAACCAAAGGGAGCTGAACTTTTTATAGGCATTCCAAAAGAAACTTCTTTCCAGGAAAACCGTGTTGCGTTATCACCTGATTCGGTGGCGGTGTTGACAAATAACGGGCATCGTGTAATTATGGAAGCCAATGCCGGTGAGGGAGCAAGCTATTCTGATCATGACTACAGTGAGGCAGGTGCAAAAGTTGTTCACTCTAAAAAAGAGGTTTTTGATTGCGATATATTGGTTAAGAGTGCCCCTGTAAGTGAGCAGGAACTTCCCTTGCTAAAACCGAATCAATTTATTATTTCCCCCATTCACCTTGCAGTGATGAAGCAGGAAATTTTAGAGAAGATGATGGAGAAAAAAATTACTGCATTAAGTTTTGAGAATTTAAAGGACGACAGCGGTCACAATCCCATTGTACGCAGCATGAGTGAAATTGCAGGCAGTGCTGTTATGCTTATTGCCGGTCAATACTTAAGCAATGCTAATAATGGCAAAGGCGTATTGGTAGGAGGTATTTCAGGCATTCCGCCAACAAAAGTTATTATCATTGGTGCAGGTATTGTTGGGGAATATGCAGCCAGGACGGCTCTGGCTATGGGAGCCAGCGTAAAAATATTCGACAATAGCATCTATCGTTTAAAAAGATTGCAGAATAATATTGGCGTTCGATTATATACTTCGGTTATAGAGCCTACTATTTTAAGCAAGCAATTAAAAACATGTGATGTTGCAGTTGGCGCTTTATCATCTTCCGGTGGAAGAACACCTGTTGTTGTTACAGAACATATGGTAAGCAGGATGCGGCCAGGTAGTGTTATTGTTGATGTAAGTATTGATCATGGTGGTTGTTTTGAAACATCGCAAATAACAACGCATGAGAAACCCGTGTTCAGAAAATATGACGTTATACATTATTGTGTACCCAATATTCCCAGCGGCTTTGCCCGAACAGCATCGCAGTCAATCAGCAACGTATTAATGCCCCTAATGCTCGAAATGGCTGATGACGGTGGTTTTGAGAACATGGTATGGCATAAGATAAATATCCGCAGTGGCATCTATTTATTTAAGGGTGCACTTACCAACTTCCATTTAAGCCAGCGCTTCGATCTTAAATATACCGATCTGAACTTATTGATTGCAAGCAGGAGATAGTGATTATTTCTCTGCCACTATCCTTATCCCGTTGGGAAGGATCAATTTATTTTTTATTAACCTTTCTTCTATTTCCAAAAGGTTTTTAGTAAGGTGCCATCCCCTTTTATTTTTTTGCATAGCGCCTGCAATAGATCTGTATAAATATCCATTCCTCGTAACAGTAACGTTTTTAAATAATCGCTTAACTTCTTTCACCATTTGTTTACCGGTATGTAAAGGCGGCGTATGATGGTGATCTTCTTCCCATTTTTGTAATGGCTGATCAATTACTTCTACCGGGGCATTGATTAATTTTATCATGGCCAGCAGTAAGCGTGTATCATAATACCATTGTGCAGTAGAAGCGTCAATATTTTCAACAGCAAATTCTTCAAGAATTAATTTTCCTCCTTTTTTTAATAAAGTGTAGGAGTGTTCCAAAGCCTTTCTCATTTCATGGATGTGGTGTAGCGATCTTGTAAATAATATCACATCAAATGGTGCAGCCTTGAAAGTAAGGATATCTATATTTTTTGCTGTCACTCCTTTTTTGATGGCAACATTTACAGCCTTTTTGTTGGTATCAATAGCGGTAACATTTGCTCCTGCATTTTGTAAAGCTACTGCCACATCTCCTTCTCCACAACCCACTTCAAGAATTCTTTTTCTTTTTGGGGAAATATGTTTTAAGATGAAGGCAATAGTTTCATCAGTGAAAATTTTAGCCGGATTGTACGTATCATTTGCCATATTTTATAAAGTACATACAATTTAAAAAGAAAGATTCATTTTAAGATGGCTTCTTTTAACGCTCTATATCTTGTTCTGCCGATGGGTAATAATTCGCCGGTTATTAATTCAGCTTCGTACCTGCTGCCGGTACTTACATGCAATGACTTTATGTTTTGCAGTTTTACCATATAGGATTTATGTATCCGTTGAAATAAAGGCTGAAGGATCATTTCAAGATTTTCCAGCGATTTATCATGCAGCAGTTTATTATTGTTATTAAGGATCAACTGGGAATAATTTCCTTTGGCCTCGATATATTTTATATCGGCAGGGTTTATTAATTCAATGCGTCCCTGTTTTTTTATGGCGAGATATTTTGCTGTATGCCCTGTTGCAGTTTTTTGCTCAAATCTTTCAATTGCTTTTTGCAAACGCTCCTGTGTAAACGGCTTTGAAACAAAATCCAAAACGCCATATTCAAAGGCTTCAATGGCTTTTTCTTTATAGGCAGAAATAATAATGGTGTGAAACGAACCTGCCACTACCTGTTGTAAAAGCTGGAAGCCATTCTTGCCATTTAAATTCAGATCAAGCAATAAAAGATCGATAGCATTTTCTTTAAGGTAAAGTGAGGCCTGCTCAATTGTAGAAGTCACCTTGATAACGGCTTTACGTTTTGTTGCATCATCAACCATGCGTTGTATGCGTTGCGCAATCGATGATTCGTCTTCAACAATTAGTATTCGCATGTTAAGGGATTAATCTATAATAACTATTATTGTTTCCCAGCCGTTAATAGCAGCTCTTGAACGTAGTGTCCAGTTTTGCCTATAACTTTCTTCCAGTCTTGTCTCAATATATTTTATACCTGTTCCCTTTTTAATTTCGGGGCTGTTAGTTTTTGTTTCGCCAGGCGCAAATATTTTATATTTTTTCTCATTGCCTGTTCTTGTAAAACTAATTTTAAAAAGCGCTTCTTTATCTGAAATAATATTATGTGAAATTCCATTCTCAATAACAGTTAATAATATAGCAGGGGGCATCATTTCAGCATCATCAATATTTTCAGTTTGTAAATGGTAGTGAATATCTTTCCTAAAGCTCATGATCTTTAAATGCGATCTGCATAATTCCAGTTCCTGTGATATAGGTATTAGCTTTTCAGAAGAGATGTCATTCAGTATCCCGAATTCGGATGCAAGGGCATTAATAAAATCAATACTTGTTTTGGGTGAACGCTCCACCCACTCCATCAGGGATGTAAGAGAGTTCATTAAAAAATGGGGCTGGATATTCTTTTTCAGCAATTCTATTTCCATGCGTTTTGATCGTAACAATGCTTCCTGTTCCGATCGTATCTGTTCCTTCATTTGCCTGGATAAGGAAATAAGCATAAACAGCACCAGCAGGCTAAAGCCAATGTACACCATAAGGTCGTAATTGATATGACAGGAGAGGCATGCCAGCACACCATAGAACGCCTCATGGCTTCCCTTTTTATCTTTTGCAATAGCAATTAAACAGATAAACAAAGCAAATGTGAAGGCAATAACAGATACGGCTTTTGTTTTATCGTCATAGCCATTTTTTATGAACCATGCCGTAAGCAAAAAAATATTCAATAATAAAAGTGCCGGGATTTTTTTCTTTAATTCAAATCTGAAAAGCAGGAACAACGAAAGAATATTACCGATAAGAAATGCCAATACATTTATTGCAATTAGTCGTTTAAAGTGAAATGAGTATGGATACAGGTAGTAGGCTCTTAAATATTCCATCATTATCATGGAAAAAAAGCAAAAGCAAAGAATGCCAAAAAGTAAGTAAGGCAAATACCGGTGAGAAATAAAATAGAGAAAGAAATAGTAAAGAGATATAACAAGGAAAATGCCGGCCAGTATGTGCAGAAAGATGGCAAATTTTAATTCGCCTCTTGCAAGCGCCAGGTAATTACCTACAGCAAAATAGGGATACACTCTTTTCCCCGGATCATAAAAACTAGATATTCGCAAAGCAATAAAATGCAGCGAATCTTTCATTAATGAATCGGGGATAAGAAAAAAATTATTTCGCTTCCCTTCAGTTTCAGCTTCTTTGCTTGCACCCCATTTCCCATTTTCACCAATAAGATATCCATCCCAAAAAACCTGGTAGGAGCCCTGGTTTGAAATTGCCAGGCCTGCATGTTTTCCATCCTCAACCTTAAATGATGTTTTGAAGGGAAGCCTTAACCACCAGTTGGAAGATGATGTAACCGGCGCTTCAATTTTCCAATGACTGTCATTATAAAGTGGGTAGCTCCATACAGCACTATCACCCCTTTTAACTTTCATTTGAGCATAGTAGGATGGATAATCCATTACCCCCGACGTAAAATAGGTAACAAGAAATGCAAGGGCAAGCAATATAAATAAAGAAGGTAACAGCAGTTGTTTTTTCAACATAATCAAAAGTAGTAACTAAATATAATGATGTACAGTAGTTGAACCGGAAATAGAGCAGTTGGGCGTTTTGTAATATATAAATGTTTTTTGGCAGGATATTTTTGAAGAAATTAAATGCTATGAACAAAAAACTTCATTGTTTCCCGGCGATCATGATCTTGTTTATCATGAACAGTTGTTATGCACAGCCATCCTTGTCAAAAAAAGAGTGGATTGAAGATCTTTCAGTTTTAGAAAATGCTGTTTATACAAAACACATAGATCCTTTCTGGAAAAATTCTAAAACAAAATATGAAGAGCTTTTTGCATCGGTAAGAAATAAAATAAACACTACAGATGAAGCACTGCTTAAACCCGAAGTGGTCATGACGGGCTTTGCACAAATATTAGCGCTTACAGGTGATGGGCATTCAGGAGTAAGCACAAAAAGCCGGGGCGATTTGTTCGGATTGTTTTCATATAATGTTTCATGGTTCCCTGAAGGGCTTTTTATTACAAGAGCTGATGAAAATAATAAAAACGTACTTGGTGGCAGAATACTTAAGATTGATGATACGCCCATTGATGAAGCAAAAAAATTGGTGAACACGGTTTCTACTTCCTATCATGAGCAAGGCTTTAAAAGATTTTCTCCCAGGTATTTTGAATCGCCTGCAGTTTTGTACGGATTGGGAATTGCCAAAAGTCCTCAGCAGGTTACGCTGACCTTGCAGGGTGAGAACGGAACTATATCAACAGCAACTTTTCAACGGCAAACCTTAAAGGAGAATGAAAAAACAAAATTCATCTCATTAACTGACATTGCAACTTATACTTTACCCCTTTACCGGCAAAACATCAGGAAGTATTATTGGTTTGAATACCTGCCGGAGAAAAAAATATTATACCTGGATTATCTTATCCCTCAAAACAGCAAAGAGGAGTCAATGGAGGCTTTTGTAAAACGGGTTGCTGAAACAGTGAGCAAAGAAGATATTGAAAAATTCGTAGTTGATATAAGATTGAATCCCGGTGGCGACCAGTTTACAGCCTGGCCTTTGCTGGCATATATTTTCTCTAACCCAAAGATCAATCAACCCGGTAAATTATTTGTCATTACAGGGCATAGTACTTTTTCTGCCGCCACAGCTTTTTTGGAAGCACTCGATACAAAAACCAATTGCATCATTGTCGGCACTCCTCCCTCTGATTCTCCTGTATACCCTGCGGAGGATAAGACAACTGTATTGCCTAATTGTAAAATGGAAGTGCGCCTCTCTGATGAAATGTGGAATTATTCATTAGATGATGATAGTAGAAATATTATTGAGCCTGATGTAACGGTTGTTACCACTTTTAAAGATTATATGCAGGGTAAGGATCCGGTGATGGAAGCAATAGCAAATTATAACAGTGCTTACAAACCTGCGCCAACAAATACTCCTGAATTTGTAGGACGTTATCTGTTTGGTATAGATAAAACCCTCGAGATAGCAATCAATAACAGCGTTCTAAGAGCCGATATTAAAGGTCGTTTGCACACTATACTTGATCCTGTTGGGGATGGTAAATTTAAGACAGGCATAAAGGATGTGTTCTTTGAATTTAAAAATAATGAGCTAATGATCCATTACCCCGGCGGCAGCAATAAAAAACTAAGAAAGCTGGCTGCAGATGAGTTAACAGCATTTGATCTTATACTGACTAAGCAATTTGATAAAGCGGCAAAAGTTTACGAAGAATTAAAACAAAAATATCCCAACAACATTAATATCAATGGTGCCAACCTCGGTGCCCTTGCCTTTTATCTTTTAGTAGAAACCATGGATTTTGATGCGGCTAATGCTTTGCTGGAGATAGCATTGAAATTAGATCCTCATTCTGAAGTAGCACAGGGACTTGCTAAAGGAGTGAAGAATTTTGGGAAGAAATAAGTTATTATTTCGGACAATCAAGCTTAACAGCATATTTGCTGTAACTATCGTATGCATCAAGCCTTATGGCAGTATTGCCATTAATAGATATCCAGCTTAACTTAATATATACCAGGTCTTTTTTTGGCAACTTTACCTGGTAGAAATAATAGCCGGCAAATGTTTTATCATCACATTTTCGCAAGAGCTTAGCCGTAAAAGGTTTTTTACCAAATATGCTGTCGATAGTATACTTAGGTTGCATTTCGTTGCTGGGTGAACTTATAATACTGTAAGAAGTATATCCCATCCGTGGGCCTTTAAGCATAAAATTCCATTTTACAGGCTGGCCTGCCTGCATAAAAGTTTTTGCTTTAATACTAATGTTTGCTGTTGCCCTCCTGTAAAAATTAATACTTGTGTCATCACTCATTGTTAAATTCTCTGATTCCCATTTTACGGGGAATTGTTTAGGCGATCCAACTGACCAGTCGCCTACATTCTCATATCCCGAACTGTCAGGTATGAGTTTCTTTATCATATCATACAATTCAATTTTTTGAGTTTGAGCCGATACTGCAACAGAGCTATATATAAATAAAACAGATAAAAGGAAACGTTTCATGGCTAAGAATTTAAATTTTTATTTTCCCGATAGTTTTTTTGTTATGCCGATGTTTACTCCTGTACTCGTAATAGGCAAGCTGCCTATTCCAACGCCCTGAACAGGAATTTTTATGTAAGGTTCTATGCGTAGATTGACTTCTTTTTTTATTTGCCTGTTATACCCTGCAGCCAAATTGACTACAGCTAAAAGATCAGTAGATCTTTTTTTATAAGTTGCAGAATAAGGGTACTGCTGTCCATTCCTGGCAATATCATAATCATATTTTTCCTTCTTCATAAGATAAGAAGATACGCCGGCTGATACTGAAAAATTTTTTCTGGCCGATGAGGGGAAATTATATTTTACCACAATAGGAACTTCTATCATGTTACATTCACCATCTACTTTAATGATCTTTGCCCCCGTAGGCATGCGGAGGTTATTTGTTTTGAAATAGTCACCTTTGCTATGATAATTTTTTATACTCCATGATACTCCTGATTCTATACTGATCCTTTTATTTAACTGGTAGCCGGCAACTACCCCCATACTTACGCCCATATTATTTACATGCTGAAACTTAACTGTGCTTATATCGGGGCTAAGTATTATACCGGCATATAAACCGCTTTCTTTTGGCGTATTATTTTTTTTCTGTGGATCTTTTGTTGCCTCTGTTTTGTTATTAACTATACTCCCTGGTACTTTATCGGCCGGCTTTACAGAGGTTTCATTTTTACTTTCAGCGATATCTTTATTGGCAACTGCAGGCACAACTTCACTCTCTTTTCTTTCGTGCTCATTCACTTTGGTTTTGTTAGAAGATAAATTTTCAGGAATAACAGTTTCGCTGCTATTTTCAGAAATAAATGAATTCAACTTTCCTTTCTCATTACGATGAATGAAGGAATATTTTTTTAATATTTGTATAGTATTATTTGTTGTTACGTCATTCTTTTGCGTTGAGGTTGAAATCGGCCCTGTATTGTTAGGTTTAGAAGTAGCAGGTGAATTTTTGCCCGGGATATTTTTTGAAACCTTTTCAGCAGTCTGCTTACTATCTCCGGGAAAATAATTTTTATACACCAATCCTAATCCTATTGTTAATAAAAGCAATAGCCAAAGCAACTGCCTATAATTTTTATTCTTTGGTTCGTTTAAAGTTTTTTCTGACGATAATTTCTTAAGCACAGCATCCCAGTCAGCGCTATCTGTGTTAAGAGGATAATCTTCCGCAGCCCTCTTATATAATTCATCCATATCGTCATTCACCACTTGCATACTGTAACTGTTCTTTCTTTTTAATATAGCTTCTTAATAAAGTTTTTGCTTTTGATAAATTAGATTTTGATGCACCTGTTGATATTTTTAAATGGGTCGCTATCTGCTGATGCGTATAGCCATCGATAACATACATATTAAAGACTGTCCTGTAACCGGGAGGCAGGTTTTTTATTTCATTGATGAGTTCTTTATATAAAATATTTTGGTCAGCAGTTTGCAGGTTATCTGCCATCCATACATCTTCGTTCGTTATTCCTATTTCGGGTAAAAAATTATCTTTCCGCAATCTGTCAATAGCTGTATGAATCATTATGGCCTTAAGCCATCCCATAAATATCATTTCAATATTTTGTGATGGATCACACTGGAACGTTTGAAGTTTTGTAAATACTTTTACAAAGGCATCGTTTACTACATCCACCGCCTTATCGTACCTGGATATATACCTGAAAACTATTTTCAGGCAGTAGCCATAATACTTTTCATAGAGATGCTTACACGATAGCTGATCGCTTTGCATACATCTTTCAAGTATTTCGGCCAGTTCCATTTTTAGATGAGGGGATGAATTAATTGCAGTTACCGATTTAAGGTAACAAAATTCCGGCAATAATAAGTTTCGGAGAGAAAATTACCTCACTTTAAGCATTGCCCTTACCTGTTGTATGGAGCCATTCTGCAGCCTTGCATAATAAACACCTGAAGGCAAACCATAGCTATTAAATGGAATGGTGTAAGTGCCTGCCTGGTTGTAATCCTGGTCTATAGGTGTTGAAAGAACTCTTCCCAATGTATCTATTATCTGGATAAGGGTATGGCCGCCTGCAGTTTTAAATGTTATTGTTGTTGAAGACGTGAACGGATTAGGAGAATTGGTTATGAGATTTGTTCCGCTTGTATTTGGAACTGCAGTTTTACATGATGAGCTGTTAACAAGTGCAATGTTTTGGAAATTTTTAAGCATGATGGTTTGCAGGTCGCTGTTTTTTACGCAAAGCCAGTTTTCCAGGAGAGATGCATATACACTTCTGAAATCATATTGCATCGGCACATTATCATTCACTGTTGTATTGGCTGGTATGGTTGGATTATTACCCCATACCGCAGGCGTAGCATTCTTGCCAAATAATATCATTGGCGCTGCTGCCCCATGATCAGTACCTACGCTTGAATTGCTTTTTATTCTCCTGCCAAACTCAGAGAAGGTCATGCCTACCACACGATCATCAACACCTAAACCTTTCAGGTCATCAACAAAAGCTTTTATTGCATCTGAAACATTCTTTAATAAATTAGCATGCGTACCGGTTGTTGTATCTGTTGCATTCACCTGCAGTGAGTGATTATCAAATCCACCATAGCTAACCATGTACAATCTTGTTTTCAATCCACCTTTAACCAAACGTGCTACAATTTTTAACTGATCAGCAAGGGAATTATTGGCAGGGTAAGTTCCCTGAACAGGAACCTTTGCTGCAGCGTCTTTCACTACAGTTGCATATTGCTGTGTTTGCTTGGATACAAGCCGTACATATTTTAATTCTTTTCCGGCAGGTGTGTTAGGTGCAGGATCTTCAACACCATTTAATAAATTATAAAAGCTGTTTGGGTTACTTATGCTCATGCCCATGTTCACTGCAGGTCCCTGGAAGGTTAGTGATGTAACTGATCCTATCTGTATGCCCAGGGGATCGGGCATGGAAGAAGTCGGGTAACCATTCGGAAAATTAGGGTACTCGTAATTTAAATATCTTCCTCCCCAACCGCTGGTTAATACCTGGGTACTGTCTGAGGCGCTCATCCATATATCTGTTGCACGAAAATGTGAGAAGTTGGGTTGCGGATAACCTACTGCCTGTACAATACCGGCCATGCCATTATTAAATAAAGTTTGCAAGCCAGTCATAGAAGGATGCAAACCAGTTTTATCAAATTTATTTAATGCAAGTATTTTGTTTTCAGGAATAGCGATGTTAGTTCGTGCATTAAAGTAAGCTGAATAATTATCTCTTGGCAACACCATGTTTAAACCATCGTTTCCACCGCTTAATTGAACTATCACCAAAACATGATCTGTATCTGTTGCACTTGATAACAAAGCACTCAATGGCGAATCATCAGCAAATGCTTTTAATGAAAAACCATTGATCACCGCCGGCAGCATTGCCCCGGTACCTGTTGCTCTTATAAAATCTCTTCTTTTCATTTTATTATTTAGAGATCATGCTAATTGATATTCTGCCAGCCTCATTAAATACTGATACAGATCACGCAACCTGTTCTTAACGATGTTGGCATTTGCTGTATCATTCGGATTTAAATTATATGCTACCCATGCATCGGTCCAGTAATGATCGTGTGTTTGCCCGCTCAATAGTATATCTGTTTTCAATTGGTTCTTTGATGTTTGACTTAAGGGTAGCCTAAGCAAATAAGTTATTGAATCATTTATCAGTTCATTGGGATCGCCGGGATTAGGAAGTGTTTTTGCAAAAGCTATAAAATCTATCTTGATAGTTTTACCGTTTCTTGTAAATCCGCTGTTGGCCATCGTATCAGAGAACTGGTTTCTTTTAGGCAGCGTATCAGAATTTATCCATATCTCGTAGAATTGCGGTGCCTGGTAATATGGCTTCCATCCAGCCACATCGGGAGGGTCACCAATGTTCTGCTGCATATTACTTGATTGCGTTCTTATGTAATCCCACATAAAATATGCATTCACATAATCAGAAGATGCAGGAAACACAACACTAAATTCCCTGCACAAACTTACATTCATATCTACAGGGCTTTTTATCTGGCATCCCTGGTTAAGCACATCAAAAAAGTGTTCGCTTTTTAAAAGTGTATCCAGTACAGGTTTTATTTCATAATTATTGTTGCGGAATATTTGTGCAAGCGGCGTAATAATATTCGCTTCTGTTGTGGCATCAATATCATAATAAACAAACCAGCGATAAATTTTCCTGCAGATGAACATGGCAACTTCATTGGTTGCAAATATCATCGTAAGCATATCATCCAGTTCATTTGCGCCAGTAGCGCCACTGCGGCCTGTAATAACTGTATTGCTATAAAATGAAGAGAATGTTTTATTGGTTATGTCATGTTTGGCAGAATTAAAGAACGATGTGTTGGTTGTGTTATTCACCGTCCAGCCGGTTAAAACTTTTGCCGCCGCCTTTACATCACTTTCTGCATAGGGCGGTGTGCCATTGTCCATTCCTTTTCCTACGGTAAATAATTCCTGTAATTCCCTTCCATAGTTTTCATCTGGAGCTGTGTTGGTATTAAGGTATCCGTTCAGGTAGCGGAGCATTCCTGTATCAAGCGTTATATCTTTTACGAACTTCTTAAAATTGCCCAGGGCATTTTTTCTTAGGATCTCATTGTTTTGATAAGCCCATATTGCCCTGCTGATATCAACCGTTTCAGTAGCAAAATGATTATGCCAGAAGAGTGTCATCTTCTCTAAAATATTCCTGTTCTGGTTTATCATTAATCCCATCCACCAGCTTTTAAAAGAAGTTACTCTTTGAGAGTTTACAGTGCCATCATTTGTATTTACATTAACCCATGTTGTACCTGCAGCAACACCTGTATCGAGGTCTGCCGGGTCAACCGGGTTACTATAATTTTTTACAGGAGGAGAAGGTTGTGTAACAGGAACAGTAAGTAATTCAGTAACTGCCTGTGATAAACTTTTTGTTTTAAAATAATCAATATCAGCTTTTACAGCACCAAACATGGTTCTTTTTAAAAGATGGATCACCTCGTTGGTGCCAAATGTGCCGGTGTAGGGATTAAGCCCGCTGGTTGTCCGGGAGGTTTCAAATGAAGAAACATCAGGAGAAGAAATCTTCTTTTTATTGGTTTGTAAGAATGATCTTCTGTCCATGGCAGTGTGTTGGAACGGGAATTGTTGATACCCAGCTTAAATATAATAATAAGTTACTGTAATGAGGAGACTTTTCAGCATTATGCTGCCTGTGATTTTCATTTTAAATTAAAAGCTACAATATGAAAAGAATTTTTACCCCGCTATTACTTATTGGTTTCTTACAACTTTCCGCACAGGATCAAACAGTTAAAGGCCTGCAAGCCGAGACCAATAAAACCATTAAAAAAGAAGAGGACACTACAAAAAAACTTTGGCGGCATGGAGGTTTATTCAGCCTTAATCTTTCCCAGGGAAGTTTAAAGAATTGGAGCGCCGGTGGGGATGATTTTTCCCTGTCTATTAATTCATTCCTGAATGTATTTGCCTTTTATAAAAAAGATAAATACAGCTGGGATAATACACTTGACCTCAATTTTGGTTATCTGAAAACCACCAGCCTGGGCGCAAGAAAAAATGATGACAGGATAGACCTGCTTTCAAAATATGGATATGCCTTTAAGCCCAAGCTTAGTTTATCCGGCTTATTCAATTTCAGATCGCAGATGGCGAGAGGATACAATTATGATAACAATAAAAAAACATTGACCTCCGGATTTTTATCGCCGGCATATATTTTATTAAGTGTAGGGCTGGATTATAAACCCTCGAAAGATCTTTCCATTTTTATTTCACCCATTACATCCCGCTGGCTGATCGTGCATAATGATAGTTTATCTGCAAAAGGATTGTATGGCGTTACACCAGGTAAACATAGTAAGAACGAGATAGGCGCATTTGCAAGCATCAATTATTTACATGCGCTAAATAATAAAGTTGGCTATAAAGGCAGGCTGGATCTTTTCTCAAATTACAAACTCAACCCCAAAAATATTGACCTGTACATGACCAATATTTTTACTACTAAACTTTCAAAAGTGCTGGCAGCAAGCTGGAGCATTGACCTGATCTATGATGATGATGTAAGATTGTTTGGCAAGAACCACACTTCTGCAGGCATGCAGTTTAAATCGTTGATTGGGGTTGGGTTGAGTGTGAAGTTGTAATGTATATTACCACCCTCTTGTTCTTCGCCAATTTTTTAAGGTAAGAAGCGAATCATCATTTACCGTATCTAAATAAAGAATTTGCCTGTAATCTTTAGTGATGTAAAAATTATACACAGGCTGAAATCTATATTGGTCGACTACTCCGACCTTGATCCAAAAATAGGGAAACGATTTATCTGGCCTTTGGGCAATTTCGATTCTAAGATTCTTATCTAATTTTTTCAGGTCATACCTTTTACTAAAATTCTTTACCTCAGATAAAGATTCAATAATATGATAAAGACTATCATCCAAAGAACTTATTGATGTATCAATATCATTAAAAGGTTTTGTTATCGAATCGGAAGAGGTTGTTTTTTGAATTGCAACCGATGAAGATTGGTTTTTAGATTTACATGCGGTATAAAAAATGCCTGCGCATAAAAAGCATGATATTAATTTTATCATCTTTTAGCCAATATTCTCAATCACCCCTGCAATCCCCTGCCCGCCGCCAACACAGGCTGTTACAATTCCATATTTTTTATTCAGGCGCTTCATGTCGTTGGTAATTTGTACAGTAAGTTTTGTACCTGTACAACCCAGCGGATGCCCTAATGCAATAGCGCCGCCATTAATATTTACAATTTCAGGATTGAGTTCTAATTTATTTATTACAGCAAGAGCCTGCGATGCAAATGCCTCATTCAATTCTACAAGATCGATCTGGGAAAGGTTCATGCCTGCCTGCTTCAATGCCCTTGGTACAGCTTCTACAGGACCAATACCCATGATTCGTGGATGCACACCGGCACTTGCACAGGAAACCAAACGTGCAATTGGTTTTAAACCCAGTTCATTTACCATCTTCTCTCCCATAACAATTACAAAGGCAGCGCCGTCACTTGTTTGAGAGGAGTTGCCTGCAGTGACGGTTCCGCCTGCTGCAAAGGCAGGTTTTAATTTAGCCAGCGCTTCAATATTTGTATCGGCTCTCACGCCTTCATCTGTATCAACAACAAAATTTCTTTTTGCTTTCTTTCCTTTTTCATCCAGGTAAATTTCTTCCACATTCATCGGCAGGATGCCATTTTTAAAATAGCCTTTCTCAATGGCCTCTTTTGCTTTGCGGTGAGAATGAAAACTGAATTCATCCTGCGCCTCACGGCTGATGGAATATTCTTTTGCAACGGCTTCTGCAGTTAACCCCATTCCCAAATAATAATCCGGCGTTTCTGAAGTAACAGAAAAAGCAGGTACTGTTTTCCACCCCGCTGTAGGCACCATACTCATGCTTTCGGTACCGCCGGCAACAATACATTCTGCCTGGCCACTGCGTATCTTTGCTGTAGCGATGGCAATGGTTTCCAGTCCGCTGGCGCAATAACGGTTAACTGTCATTCCGGGCACTTCAATTCCTAAAGCTCTTACACTTATCATCCTGCCAACTTGTAAGCCTTGCTCTGCTTCAGGCACAGCATTGCCAACAATAAGATCGTCTACTCTTTTGCTGTCTAACTGGGGCACCGTTGCCATCAATCCTTTAATAACATCTACAGCGAGGTCGTCGGGACGGTAAAATCTAAACCCACCTTTTTTTGATTTAGTAACGGCTGTTCTGAACCCGGCAACTATATATGCTTCCTGCATCTTATTATTTTGAATGTTGAATGATAAATGTTGAATGACTTCGTCAAAATTAAAATTTATAAATGAATCTCAACTATTTCAAAATGCTAAAGTCAATTATCTTCGCAGCACTTCATGTATAAACTTCTCCGTAATATTTTATTTTGGTTTGATGCAGAACAGATTCATTATTTCTCCATGAATTTTTTGAAGGTTGTTTCTGAAGTCGGCTTTATTAAAAATATGATTAGCCGTGAGTTTACTCCTAACAATATTCCTGTTACCGCTTTTGGCTTGCAATTTAAAAACCCTGTTGGCCTGGGTGCTGGCTTTGATAAAAATGCAAAATATCTTTCCGAGTTAGAAACCTTGGGGTTTGGTTTTATAGAAATTGGAACAGTAACTCCCTTGCCGCAGGGTGGGAATGATAAACCAAGATTGTTCCGTTTGCCTAAAGACAAAGCATTAATAAACCGGATGGGATTTAATAATAACGGGGTAGAAGAAGTGGCTAAGAGGTTAAAAGAGTGGAAGGAGAAAAATGGTCAATGGTCAATGGTCAGTGGTCAATCAAAAAATTCTAACACTAGACCCGTAACTCATAACCCGCAACTAATTATCGGTGGCAACATTGGCAAGAACAAACTCACACCAAATGAAGATGCCTGGAAAGATTATGAGATATGTTTTTTAAAATTGTATGACTGGGTTGATTATTTTGTTGTGAATGTAAGCTCTCCTAATACACCGGGCTTGAGAGAGCTTCAACAAAAAGATTCTTTGCGAAAAATTTTATTGCACCTGCAGAATTTAAGGATCAACCAAAAAACATCTAAACCCATCCTATTAAAAATTTCACCTGATCTGGCAACGGAAGAAGTTGATGATATAATTGATCTTGCAACAGAAATAAATTTAGATGGTTTGATAATTGCAAACACAACAATCAGCAGGGAACAACTACAAACCAAAAACCATGAACTGCAAACTATCGGCGCAGGCGGTTTAAGCGGTATGCCTTTACAAAAACGATCGACAGAATTAGTAAGATACATTTCTCAAAAAACAAATAATACAATACCCATTATTGCGAGTGGCGGCATATTTGCAGGGGAAGATGCAAAAGAAAAAATAAATGCAGGCGCAACCTTAGTACAAGTGTGGACTGGTTTTATTTATGAAGGCCCGGCAATTGTAAAAAATATTTGCATGGCATTGTAGTAAATTCGCAGCTAATTTTAATTATGGAACATTTATTTACAAGTGAAAGTATCATCAGCTTTTTGATCCTCGTGGTTTTGGAAGTGGTTCTGGGAATAGATAATGTAATTTTTGTGAGCATTATTATGAACAGGCTCAGGGAGGCAAAGGACAAATCAAAAGCAAGAATTATATGGATGATAACCGGCATCATTTCACGCAGTTTATTGCTGTTGGGATTGAGCTGGCTGCTTTCTCAAAAAGGAAAATCATTATTCACAATTTATGGAAAGGGTTTTGACCTTGCCAGCATTGTGATGATACTGGGAGGGCTATTTCTTATTTATAAATCTGTAAAAGAAATACATGGCAAGCTGGAAGGTGAAGATCCGAACGATGATGCTGCAGCTCAAAAAGGAATTTCGCTGGGAAATGCGATAGGGCAGATCATGCTAATCGATGCAGTGTTTTCTTTTGACAGCATTATTACAGCCGGTGGTACTGCAAAGTATGTTGAGATCATGATCGCGGCGGTTGTTATTGCGATGATGGTAATGTTCATGTTCAGTCCTAAGATTTCTTCTTTCATTCATAAACATCCTACCATAAAAATGCTTGCGCTATCATTTTTGGTGATGATAGGTTTAAGCCTTGTAATTGAAGGATGGGATTCAGAATCCGCTCACAAATTAAATCTCAAGAATTATATTTATTTCGGTATGGCTTTCTCTTTTGGTGTGGAAATGCTTAATATGACCATGAGACGGAGACAAAAGAAAACTGCAAAGCCTGTAGAATTGCATGAACGATATCACAGGGATAGCGAACCCTCAGATCCTGATTCCGCTCATTAAATTATTTTTTGATTTAATAACACGCAGGCAACTATTCCGGCTGTTTCTGTACGCAGCCTTGTATTTCCTAATGATACGGGTATGAAATTATTTTGCTTAGCTGATTCAATTTCCTGTGGAGTAAAATCACCTTCAGGGCCAATGAGGATCAGTTGACTGGTTGATTGGTTGTGTTGTTGATCGGAGAGCATACTTTTTCCGTCTTGGATGCAATGCGCTATATATTTATTTTGTTGTGTTGAATTTTTTACCAGCTGGCTTAATTTTATCGGTTGATGCAATATGGGTAACCATGTCTGTTGCGATTGCAGCATAGCGCTTATCAAAATATTCTTCATCCTGTCGTGGCGGAAATGTTGTTTCTCTGTTCTGTCACATAATATAGGGATGATCTCTGAAACGCCTATCTCGGTTGCCTTTTCAAGGAACCATTCAAATCGGCTGTTGTTTTTTATAAGAGAAATTGCGATGGTGATATGCGATGTACGAGGTGCGATGTTGGAAGTTGAGAGAACTTTTATTTCAGTAGCTTTTTTGTTCTCTGAAATTATTTCTGCAGAGATTATCTTTCCTTTGCCATTGGTGAGTTGCAGTTGTTCTCCTTTCTTCATTCTTAAAACCTGGATGATGTGCTTTGATGTCTCCTCACTTAATGTAAATGGAGAATGATCGGAAATTCCTTCCTGAAAAAAAATTGGTAAAGACATGCAACAAAAATAGTGACTGCTCACTTAATGCTGCTGTGTACATCGGAAATCAATAAATATTGTGAGAAATTAAAAAGGCGTTTCATCATCAAACTCACCATCATTCATTTTACTTCCTTTTTGAATGTAGAGTTTGGCTCCGTCACTATCAATATCACTAACAGGCTTCCAGCTACCACCTGATGGCAGTTGTCCACTGATATCTGTTCCGTCTTCTTCAACAAATTTCTGGATATGCAATAACGCTTTAAGTTTGATAGTATCGAGTTGTCCGTTCCTGTGCTTTGCAATACGCACATGAGTTTCACCTTTATTGCTTTCGCCCATTTCATTGGCAGTGATGTCATAATATTCGGGACGATATAAGAACATTACCATATCAGCATCCTGTTCAATAGCGCCGGATTCTCTAAGATCACTTAGTTGCGGAATTTTTTGCCCTTCTTTTGCTCCACGTTTTTCAACCTCACGGCTTAACTGGCTTAATGCAATTATCGGAACATGCAATTCTTTAGCAAGTCCTTTTAGATCTCTCGATATACGGCTGATCTCCTGCTCACGGTTGCTGTTGCGGTTATCGCTTGTTCCGCTCATCAACTGCAGGTAATCGATGATTATCAATCCTACATTATGTTTATTTTTTAAGCGGCGGCATTTTGCACGAAGCTCAAAAATGTTGAGTGCAGCCGTATCATCAATATGAATAGGTGCTGATGCTAATCTTTCAATTCCTTTTTTATAGAGTTGCTTCATCTCATGTTCCTCTAAACGTCCTCTTGCGATCTTCTCCAGCCATATCTCACTTTCAGCGCTCAATATCCTTTGTACTAATTGGCCGGCACTCATTTCTAAAGAAAAGAAACCAACTGCTGTAGGCTTTGTAGGATGCAATGCAGCATTGCGTGCAAGGTTTAATGCAAATGCTGTTTTACCAACTGATGGACGTGCAGCTAGAATTATGAGATCGGTAGGCTGCCATCCGTATGTTATTTTATCCAGCAAATTAAAACCTGTAGGCACACCACTTATCTCATCCTGGCGGGTACGCAGGTCTTCGATACGCTGGATGGTTTTTACTAAAACAGTATCAATGCTTGCATAATCTTTACGAAGATGATTGTTGGTTATTTCAAAAAGTTTGCTTTCTGATTCATCCAGTAATTCAAATACATCAGTGCTGTCTTCATAAGCATCACCAATTATTTCACCGCTTATTCTTATCAGTTCACGTTGAATAAATTTTTGCAGGATGATTCTTGAGTGCGCCTCAATATTTGCAGAGGATACTACTGCATTAGTAAGTTTCGAAACATAATAGGGACCACCAACCAGGTCAAGCTCTTCACGGAATTTTAATTCTTCGACAACAGTCAGGAGATCGATGGGTAAATTCTTTTGCTGCAAACCCTGCATAGCCCTGTAGATTCGCTGATTGGATTCTACATAAAAACATTCGGGCTTTAAAATCTCAACAACTGTGTCAAATGCACTTTTTTCAAGCATTACAGCGCCCAATACAGCCTCTTCTAGCTCTTTGGCTTGCGGCGGCACTTTGCCATACATCATTGTTCCGAGGTCGAGAGAATTGCTTTTGCGACGGGTTTTTCTGTCTTTATTGAGATTTGTAAGATCCATGTTTACTATAGCTGTTGTTAGGGTTAATAAACTGCTTCATTGGGCAAAAAATGAATGCAGGGCGGCTAAGGTAAATGACAAAATTTGAAAAAAAATAAAGACTTTATCCTAATGTTATTCCAATCAGTATCCACCCCGATTTCCTCATATAAGACAGTTTATCAACACTAAATTTGAGATTCTCCACAAATTAATTTTTTTTTTCGTGGTATTGGCCTGGTTATACACAAAGTTGGGTGGACAAAAGAAATTTAGTTTTTTGATGTGAATTTTCGTTTTATTTCTTATAAACAAATTGGCTAAAAAAGCAATTAACATCCTTTAAATCCATCTTTCTTATTTTTGAAAAAAGGTTATAAACAAATAGAATGAAGATCAGTTACAATTGGCTTAGCGAATACTTAACAGCGATACCCGAACCGGAAAAATTAAGCAGCATCTTAACTTCAGTTGGATTGGAAGTGGAAAGCCTGGAAAAATTTGAAGAAATAAAAGGAGGATTAGAAGGATTGGTGATAGGTGAAGTAGTGGAATGTACCAAACATCCCGATGCAGATAAATTAAAACTTACCAAAGTAAATACAGGTAGCGGAGAGCCTTTGCAAATTGTTTGTGGTGCACAAAATGTTGCCGCGGGACAAAAAGTAATAGTAGCAACCGTAGGCACTACTATACATCCTTTAAAAGGTGATGCAGTTACAATGAAGAAAGCAAAGATCCGGGGGCAGGAAAGCCAGGGAATGATATGCTCTGAAGATGAGATAGGAATAGGGGAAAGCCATGAGGGAATAATAGTATTACCTGACGATGTTAAAGTGGGAAGCAAAGCTTCTGAATATTATACACCCTATTCTGACTGGATATATGAATTAGGAATAACACCAAACCGGATGGATGCAATGAGTCATATAGGTGTTGCAAAAGATGTGTATGCATATTTATCTCACCATAATAAAAAAAGCGCATCAGTAAGATATCCTTTCAAAAATAATTTTAAAGCTGATAATGATAAATTAAAGATCGGGGTTACAATTGAGAACGAAGAAGCATGCCAGCGGTATTCAGGTGTCAGCATAGCCAATATTACAGTTGCTGATAGTCCCAAATGGATGCAACAAAAATTAAAAAGCATTGGTGTTCGCCCAATAAATAATATTGTTGACATCACTAATTATGTTTTGCATGAAACCGGGCAACCGCTTCATGCTTTTGATGCCGATGAAATAAAAAATAAAAAAGTAATTGTAAAGAATCTTGCGGAAGGAACTCCTTTTATAACATTAGATGAGAAAGAAAGAAAACTTAGTAATGAAGACCTGATGATATGTGACGGTGACGAAAAGCCTATGTGTATTGGTGGCGTTTTTGGTGGTATTAAAAGCGGAGTAAAAGAAACAACAAAAAATATTTTCTTAGAGAGCGCATGGTTTCAACCAAGATCGATCCGAAGAACATCGTTGCGGCATAATTTAAGAACCGATGCATCCAGCCGCTTTGAAAAAGGTGTTGATATAAGTAATACAGTAAATGTTCTTAAGAGAGCTGCCGCAATGATAAAAGAAATTGCCGGGGGAGAAATAGGGTCAGAGATCGTGGATGTTTATCCAAACCCAAAACAGAAAATCGAACTTGTTTTAAAGAATCATTATTTAAAAAAGATCAGCGGAAAGAATTACCATCCGGATACTATCAAAAATATTTTGCAAAGCCTGGATTTTGAATTTTTAAAAGAAGGACAGGACGATATTCGTGTTGCAGTGCCATTCAGTAAACCTGATATCACTTTGCCTGCAGATATTATCGAAGAGATTATGAGAATTGATGGATATGATAATGTTGAGATACCGACAGCTATAACAATTTCCCCGGCTGTTGAAACCGGGGGATTTGAAGCATCGCTTAAAGAGAAGGTGGCAAATTATTTAACAGGCTTAGGATTTTCTGAGATACTTACTAATTCAATAACTAACAGTACTTATTATAATGAAGAGATTTTAAATAATTCAGTGAAACTTCTGAATAACATAAGTGTAGAGTTGGATGTTATGCGGCCATCATTATTAGAAACGGGTCTTGAATGCCTTGCACATAATATCAACCACAAGAATAATGATCTCTCTTTGTTTGAATTTGGTAAAACTTATTCAACATCCGGTATTGGAAAATACAAGGAGGAAGAACATTTATTTTTATATGCTTCAGGAAATAAAAACGGCTCCGGATGGAGAGATAAAACAACCAAAGTTGATGTTTTCTTTATAAAAGGTGTTTGTGAAAAACTGTTCCAATTATCGGGAATTACCGATACCAGCATCCAGGTAACCAGGCAAACTTTGCAAGCTTTTAATAATGGTGAATTAATTGCTACAATACATACTGTTGAAAAAAATAAACTTGAACAATTCTCAATTAAACAGCCTGTATTTTATGTTGATATTTACTGGGATAAATTAATTCAATCAGCAAAGGAAGAGAAGATCACGTTTAAGGAAATGTCGAAATATCCGGAAGTGCATCGGGATATATCTATGATAGTGCCTAAAAACCTTTCGTATGATTTTGTAGAAATACTGACTAAAAAATTAAATATATCCAGGCTGGTAGGTATGCAATTGTTCGATATTTTTGAAAGTGAAAAATTAGGCGCTGATAAAAGATCGCTTGCAATTAACTTTACTTTCTCTGATAAAGAAAAAACACTTACAGATAAAGAGATAGATTCGATGATGAATAAAATAATTGTATCTTATGAAAAAGAATTAGGCGCAGAAATACGAAAAGCCTCTTAATGAACAATCTCGAAACACATATCAGAACAGTCAACGAAAAACTGCAGCAATTATTAAAAAAGCATATTGCTATAAAAAAGGAGAATGACAATCTTAAGCAGGAAGTGAACACATTAAAAGAAAGAGAAGTGGAATATAAATATGCATTACACGAGATGGAACAGAAAGTGAGCATTTTAAAAGTTGCTTCGGGTGAAACGAATGAAAAAGATAAAGAAGAGTTTGAGAAAAGGGTTAACCAGTATATAAAAGAGATCGATAAATGTATAGGACTACTAAGTGATTAATATGGCAGACCAACTCATACCTATAAATATTTTGATCGGCGACCGGACCTATCGCATAAAAAGCCTTGCGCAGGACGAAGAAGTCATCCGCAAGACCCTGAAAATAATCAATGACAAGATAATTGAGTTTAAAACCCAGTTTGCCGGAAAGGATATGCAGGATTATATTGCCATGGTGCTAATATGGTATGCAACACAGGCATCCTCCGCAGGAAATAATCCCGAAATGGAAAAGGATTTTGAGAAGGTATTATCAGCTTTAGAGCATCAATTGGACAAAGCACTTTAGTGCTTCCTTGGTTTGTCCATTAGTTTCCACAATTTTTTTATTTATCTTCGTTTTATCACGATTCTCATTTGAGTATAAGTTGATTAAGTAGTAAAAGATTATGAACCGTTTTAAAACATTAACTATCAATGACACAAATACTTCCAATAATCATTGGCGCTGCCGCATTAATAATAGGTATTCTACTGGGTAAATTCCTCTTTGCAAAAAACACAAAAAAACAGTTAGAAGAAGCAGACCTACAGGCACAGAAAATTATTTCCGACGCAAAAGCACAGGCTGAAACTTTAAAAAAGGAAAAGATCCTTGAAGCAAAAGAAAACTTTGTTCAGCTAAAGGCTGACCATGATAAAGAGGTTTTCCAGCGTAATCAAAAGCTTAGTGAGGCTGAAAATCGCATCAAGCAAAAGGAGCAAGCCGTAAACCAAAAAGACCAGGGCATTGCAAAGATCATTAAGGATAATGAGATCATAAAAGAGAACCTCAACCGCCAGCTTGAAGTAGTAAATATCAAGCGTACTGAATTGGAAAAACACCAGGAGGAACACATTAGAAGACTGGAAAAAGTAGCTGGTCTTACTGCCGAGGAAGCAAAAGCCCAGTTAATTGAAAGCCTTAAACAAGAGGCACATTCGCAGGCACTGAGTATACAGCAGGAAATTATTGATGATGCCAAACTAAAGGCTAATAAAGAAGCAAGAAAATTAATTATTCAAACCATACAGCGTACTGCTGCAGAACAGGCAATTGAAAACGCTATTACCGTTTTTAATCTTGAAAGCGATGAAATAAAAGGCTCTATTATTGGAAGAGAAGGTAGAAATATCCGTGCGATAGAAGCAGCAACAGGCGTTGATCTTATTGTAGATGACACTCCCGAAGCTATCATTCTTTCTTCTTTTGATCCGTTACGTCGTGAGATCGCAAGGCTTTCATTACAACGGTTAGTTGCAGATGGCCGTATCCACCCTGCCCGTATTGAGGAAGTGGTTGAAAAGACCCGTAAAATGTTAGAGGACCAGATCATAGAAATAGGGGAGAGAACAGTTATCGAATTAGGTATTCACGGTTTACATAAAGAATTGGTGCGTATAGTGGGCAAGATGCGGTTCCGTTCTTCTTATGGTCAAAACTTATTAATGCACAGTCGTGAGGTAGCTAATCTTTGCGGAATAATGGCAGCAGAGCTTGGAATGAATGCAAAACTGGCTAAACGTGCAGGTCTTTTACATGATATAGGTAAGGTTCCGGATGAAGAAACTGAATTAAGCCATGCTTTGCTGGGAATGAAGCTGGCAGAGAAATATGGCGAAAATCCGGCGGTTTGTAATGCTATAGGTGCCCACCATGATGAAGTTGAGATGCAATATGTTATTTCCCCAATAGTACAGGCTTGTGACTCTATGAGCGGCGCAAGACCGGGTGCCAGGAGGGAGATCATGCAGCAATACCTGCAGCGTATCAAGGACCTGGAAAATACTGCCTTAACCTACCCAGGTGTGGAAAAGGCTTATGCCATTCAGGCTGGTCGTGAGCTAAGGGTAATTGTTGAATCTGAGAAAGTATCGGATAGTGATAGCGATAAATTAAGTTTTGAGATAGCGCAGAAGATCCAAACAGAAATGACCTATCCCGGGCAAATAAAAGTTACAGTAATTCGTGAAAAGAGAGCAGTAAACATAGCCAGATAAAAAACTTTTCCTTACCTTTGCGCTCTTAAAATTTAAGTCATGGATGCTATCCGTTTTGTACACGAACAACTTACAGCTAAAAAAGAGCTGCCAAAATTTAAGGCAGGCGATAATATAACCGTTAACTATAAGATACAGGAAGGCAATAAAGAGCGTATCCAGAGTTTTAAGGGAGATGTTATTAAACGCCAGGGAGAAGGTGGTACTGCTACTTTTACAGTTCGTAAAATAAGTGATGGTATCGGGGTGGAGCGTTTATTCCCTCTTTTCTCACCTAATATTGACAGTATTCAACTACATAAAGTGGGTAAAGTACGCCGGGCTAAACTATATTTCCTTCGTGAAAGAAGCGGTAAGAGTGCCCGTATCAAGGAAAAGAGAATGAAATAGTCTTAATAGAATTATAATATTTACACCGGAAGCTATGAGCCTTCCGGTTTTTTATTTACTATTACACTCCAATTAACCACATCATGAAAAAAACACTGGTCATTGCAATTCTTACAGCATTAATATTCAGCAGTTGTTCCCGGGGAATTACTGTTTACCAGGCTGCTAATGGCAAGGCAAAATGCGGCAGAACTTATATAAAATAGTTTTCCCATACCTGTTCTTCATTCACTAATTCTTAAACGATCCGGATTTTAGACTATCTATAAAATCAGCTATTTAATAATACTGTATCTTTGAACTTCTAATTTAAAAACTATGCTAGTTACTTTTTTAAACACTTTCCTTCTATCCATGCCAGGCGGATCAGAATGGATATTAATACTCTTGGTTGTTCTATTATTTTTTGGAGGTAGAAAAATTCCTGACCTGATGAGAGGTATTGGCCGTGGCGTTCGTGAATTTAATGATGCCAAGACCAATGTGAAAAATGAGATCGAAGCTGGCATGACCGAAAAAGATAAAAAAGAGCAGGAGGCTAAGTTGCAGCAAACACAGGCAACCCAAATGCAAACAGAACTGCCTAAATAAATTATAACTTTTATATTAGCTCGGCTGAAGTGTATGTTATCCTTATGGATCTTCGCTTCAGCCGATTTTATTAATATCATTCTGAGTGATCGAGGCTAAAACTATACAACGATATCATGAGCAAATTGCCAATGATAAAAAGGGCTGTGAGAATGCTGTTAACTATTATTTAGATAAGATCGAATCATCTAAACACTTAAATGCTTTTGTAGAAGTTTATAAAGAAGAGGTTATTGAAAGAGCTAAGGTCTTAGATTTAAAAAGAAAGAAGGGAGAAACATTAGGAAAACTACACGGTGTCATTATTGCACTTAAAGATGTGATCTGCTATAAAGGCCATAAGGTAAGTGCAGCCTCAAATATTTTAAAAGGTTTTACATCTGTATATAATTCCACTGTAGTTGAAAGATTATTGGAAGAGGATGCGATCATTATTGGCAATTGCAATTGCGATGAATTTGCCATGGGTAGTACCAATGAAAATTCTGCTTATGGCAAAGTGTTGAATGCATTGGATGAGACAAAAGTTCCCGGTGGTTCTTCAGGTGGCTCCGCTGTTGCTGTTCAGGCGGGTTTATGCATGGTAAGTCTAGGAAGCGATACAGGGGGTTCTGTAAGGCAACCTGCTGATTTCTGTGGGATCATTGGTTTAAAGCCTACTTATGGCAGAATATCCAGGCATGGATTAATTGCATATGCTTCCTCGTTTGACCAGATAGGCATCTTTGGTAGTAATATTGAAGATGTGGCTTTGGTTTTAGAGGTTATCTCAGGAGAGGATGAATTTGACAGTACAGCATCAACTAAAAAACTCGAAAAGTTCACTACTGATCCTGAAAATAATGTACCTCATAAATTTGCCTATTTTAAAAACGCTTTAAGTCATCCTTCACTTGATCCTGAAATAAGAAAGGGAGTAGAATCCCTTATAGAACAACTTAAAAAAGATGGGCATACAGTTGAAGGAATTGATTTTGAATTGCTGGATCTTATAGTCCCTGCCTACTATGTATTAGCCACTGCAGAAGCTTCCAGCAATCTATCCCGGTATGATGGGGTAAGGTATGGGCAGCGGGAAATGTCACAGTCTACTCTTACTGATATGTACACTAAAACCCGTACAAAAGGTTTTGGCAAAGAAGTAAAGCGCAGGATAATGTTAGGCACTTTCGTATTAAGTTCGGGTTACTATGAAGCTTATTTTACTAAAGCCCAGCAGGTTAGAAAGCTATTAGTAGACCAAACAGAGAAGATATTTAAAGATTTTGACGCTATCCTGATACCAACAGTACCGGCTACAGCGTTTACCATTGGCGAGATGGAAAAAGACCCGGTTGCAGCGTATTTGGCGGATATTTATACGGTATTTGCTAATCTTACAGGTATCCCGGCTATTTCTTTACCGCTATTTAAACACTTTAATAACATGCCATACGGCGTTCAGATTATGTCAGCTAAATACAATGAAGTACCTTTGCTGGGCATCTCTGAAAAGATCTTAAGAGCCTATAAACAAGCATGAAGACAATTCTATCCATATTTTTTTTGATCGTTTTACAATACGGTGCTTCAGCAAAAGATTTTGGAGATAAGAATCCTTTGATAAGATCAGTAAAAGATACTTTGGAGAAATCTTCAGAGCCTGATCCCGATAACTATCGGGATGAAACTATCGATGAAATACTAAAATCAAGAACACTTCCCAAAAAAGAAAAGATCCAGTACCTAAGCCAGGAAACCAAGTATGGCTTTAAAAATCTTTTTAAGAATTATTCTTATAATTCTGCCATGCCTTATTCCTCGCAGGTAAATCCATATGCCGAAACTTACATGCAGGATTATTTACAGGCAAATGGCAGTTACCTGCAAAAATTAAAGAGTGAAGCAACATTGAAATTTAATTTCATTGACAATATATTTTCTCAATATGGTTTACCAAAGGAATTAAAATACCTGGCGGTTATTGAAAGTAATTTAAATTCAAATGCGCTTTCATGGGTAGGTGCCCGTGGGCCATGGCAGTTCATGAGCTATACCGCAAAGGATTATGGATTGCAGGTAAATAGTTTTGTTGATGAAAGAGTGGATTATTATAAGAGCACCAATGCAGCAGCAAGATATTTGCTTACGCTTTATAAAGACCTTAAAGATTGGTTGCTTGTAATTGCTGCTTACAATGGCGGGCCGGGAAGAGTGTACAGCGCCATAAGGCAAAGTGGTTCAAGAAATTTTTGGGCATTGCAATATTATCTTCCCACTGAATCAAGAAATCATGTTAAGAAATTTATTGCTACGCATTTTATAATGGAGTCTGGTGATAATTCAACCGGTACTTTAGATTACTCAACACTAAAAGGCAGCAATGCTTTTAAAAGCAATGTTTCTGCTGAAGATGCAGCTAATACTGAAGTTTTGAATATTTCAGGAAAATACAACTCTGCAATAATTGCGAAGAATCTTGCAATGGATATAACAGAATTTAACCGTTTAAATCCTGCCTTTGATATGGTAATGTCTTCAGGTGATACTTTCGATCTCAGGCTGCCTTCTGATAAAATGGATCTTTTTGTTGCTAATAAATATCCTATCCTTAATGAATGTGTTCATTTATTATTGAACCCGGTTAGTACAGAAACCAAAACGGTTTACCCAACCCAGAAGATCTATAAAAAGAAAAAGTAATTACTCCAGTACTTTCTTCATCGCTTCCATTTTTAAAAGACATTCTTCATATTCCTTTTCTGCATCACTGTAAAATGTAATAGCTGAACCTGCCTGTATGCTTATATATTTATTAGTAGAATTATAAAGGATACTTCGTATCACCACATTAAAATCAAAGTCGCCACCGGGTTTTATATAACCTATCCCACCTGAGAACAATCCTCGTTTTGTTTTTTCGTACTGCTCAATTAATTGCATCACTCGTTTTTTTGGAACACCCGTCATAGATCCCATAGGAAATGTTGCTTTAAATATATCTGCAATGCTTGCTTGTTTATTTAGCTTTCCACTTACAGTAGATATCATCTGGTGTACCTGCGGGAAAGTATAAATGCCAAAAAGCTCATCCACCTGCACTGAATCTTCCATACAGATCTTACTTAGATCGTTACGGACAAGATCCACCACCATTACATTTTCTGATGTTTCTTTTTTGCTTTCTAAAAGATCTTTTTTATTTTTTTCATCTTCATTCTCATCTTTTAAATTTCTTTTAGACGTTCCTTTTATGGGCTGGGAAATTATCGTATCACCTGTTTTCTTTAGATACCTTTCGGGACTAGAGCATAATAAGAACTTATCATCCAGTTTATAGAAAGCGGCAAATGGATTGGGCGATATGCTGCTAAGTTTTCTATATGTATCTAACGAATCGATGATACAGTTATCAGAATAAAATTCCTGGCAAAAATTTATCTCATAACAATCACCACGACGTATATGATGTTGAATTTGCCCTACTGTATCCAGGTATTCATCTTTTGCAAACCTGCTTTTTATTGCGGGAGGAATAGCTGTTATATTTTGATGTTGCCGCTCTGTGGAAAATATATTTTTATAAATAGATTCGGCATCCTTTTCAATCACACCTATCTCTAATCTGTCGTTTTTTAAGATCAAAATAATTTCAGGAATGAAAAAAAAGATGTCAGGAAATTCTATGCCATCAAAGTTTTCTGAAGCCAGATCTTCAACTTCATTTTTCAGATCATAATTAAGATGTCCGAATATCCAGTCGCCGTCATAATCTCTTACAAAATTTTGTAATCTTTCAAAAGCGTTATGGGTACTAACAGGCAATGTTTTGATTGTACCTGCAGCCAACAGACATTCAAATTGCGGTTCTGAAAAGCTGTATTCATGATTATCCAATAAACAAAAAATGTTGAACTGTTTTACCCAATTCAACATTTTTGCTTTAACGTCGGTAAAGTTATTTACCGGGTATGATGTAAACTTTCTGGTCACTTTTTTTAAAAATCCTCATCGTCATCATCATCAACGGCGCCATCATCAAAAAGATCAAGCGTTTTAAAGTCGTCGTCAAGACCAAGGTCATCTTCATCACCTTTACCTTTTTTAGAAGGACCCGCTTTTATTTTTGATTTTGGAATATCAAACTCTTCAAAATCAGGGTCATAATCATCCTCTTCAGCTTTTTCCCAATCATCTTCTACATCATCCACATCGTCATCGTCATCATCGTCCTTGCTTTTTTTGGCTGAAGCTTTTCCTTTTTTCGCAGGTTTCTCATCAAGGTCAAAATCCTCATCATCGTCGTCATCATTATCAGATTTTGCAGAAGACTTTTTTGCAACGATTTCATCATCTTCCGAAAAAGATTTTTTTGCAGTTTTTTTATTTGCAATTTTTGATTTCATATCCATGGGATTAATAATGTAAAATTTCTACGAGTTTTTCAATTAGCCAAAAATATTTAAATATTTTTTTATGATTTACTATTTTCAAAAATCCGCAATCATGATGCCACAATGATCTGGTCACTACCCGGGCCATTGGATATAAATTTAACCGGGACCTTTACGTTTTCATTCAGGTAATTTATATACTCCTTCATTTTTGAAGGTAGCTCATTAAAACTTTTTATTCCTGTTATATCTGTTTTCCATCCTTCAAATGACTGGTAATTCGGCTCTATATTCATTCTTGACATCTGGAAAGGTATCTCATTCATCTCTTTTCCATCAATGCTATATGAATTGCATACCTGTAATGTCTCCAGGTTATCTAATACGTCTGCCTTGGTCATAACAAGTTGAGTCACTCCATTGATCATGCAGGCAAATTTTAAAGCAACAAGATCGATCCATCCACAACGGCGTGGACGGCCTGTAGTGCTTCCAAATTCATTTCCTGTTTTTCTTAGTAATTCCCCTGTCTCATCATTCAATTCTGTTGGGAATGGTCCGCTGCCAACCCTGGTGCAGTATGCTTTGGTAACACCTAATATCTCTTTTATTTTTTGAGGAGCAATTCCAAGGCCCGAACAAACACCGGCAGAAATTGTATTAGATGATGTTACAAATGGGAATGTTCCGAAATCAACGTCAAGCATACTTCCCTGTGCACCCTCGGCCAATACTTTTTTTCCTTGCTGAATTTTATCGTTGATAAAATATTCGCCGTTTACTATTTGAAGGCCTTTTAAAAATTCAAGGCCTTCAAAAAATTCTTCTTCCCAGGCTGAGATATCTTCATTAAAAGAAAAATTTTCCAACAGCTTTTGGTGCTTTAACCGTAAGCGGATGTATTGTGTTGTAAAACTTTTATCAAGGATATCGCCAACACGTAAGCCATTGCGGCCTGTCTTATCCATATAAGCCGGGCTTATACCTTTTAAAGTGGAGCCGATCTTTTCATTTCCTTTAGATGCTTCACTAGCTTTATCTATGGCACGATGAGTGGGTAATATTAAATGTGCACGCTGGCTGATGAAAAGATTTTTCATGTAATCGATTCCCATAGCAGCAACTGACTCACATTCTTTTTTTAAGATCAGCGGATCAAGTACAACACCATTGCCTATCAGGTTAATTTTATTTTCATGAAAGATGCCCGAAGGTATCTGGTGAAGAACTACTTTTTTCCCATCAACATATAAAGTGTGACCTGCGTTCGGCCCACCCTGGAAACGGGCAATAACTTCGTATCCTTTAGCAAAATAATCTACAATTTTTCCTTTCCCTTCATCGCCAAATTGTAAGCCCAGAATAACATCTACCATTTCTCAGTTATGATTGAGCGGTAAAAATAAAATGAAATACAGTAAATGCAATTTATATTTCTGCATTGTTTGAAAATAGTGGAAAAAGAAAATAAGCAGCGTAATTTCATCTTTACTTTTACATCATTAATGTATTCTCACAATGAATAATTCCGTAGTTATCAGTTCCATTGAAGTATATAAATTACTTATACCGCTTAAGGAACCTTTTGTTATTTCCCTTGGCCCTGTAAACAATGCCGAAAATGTAATTGTTATTATCAAAACAACGGATGGTATCACAGGCTATGGAGAATGCAGTCCCTATACAATGATCAATGGGGAAACGATAGATACTTGTTTTATTGTTGGGCAATACCTGGCAAAAGCGCTGAAAGGGGCAGATGCTTTACAATTGGAAGAGTGCTGCCTGAAACTCGATAATACCATTTATGGTAATGCCAGTATAAAAAGTGCATTTGATATGGCGCTGTATGATATTGCTGCACAATATGCAGGCGTACCTCTTTATAAATTTTTAGGAGGAGAGAATAATAAAGTGATAACAACAGACATGACCGTTGGAATAGGATCACCAGAAAAAATGAAAGGTGATGCCATCAGGTTTAAAGAAGAGGGATTTCCTGCGATTAAAGTTAAGTTGGGCGAAACAAAAGATATAGACGTAGAACGAATAAGAATGATACGGGAAGGAATTGGAAATGAGATCCCATTGCGCATTGATGCCAACCAGGGATGGAGAACAGCCGAATATGCTATCGATATTTTATCTGCATTGAGCAAATACAACATCGAGCATTGCGAAGAACCGATACCGCGTTGGCAGTTCATGCAATTAAATAAAGTTTCAGCTGCCTCACCTATACCCATTATGGCCGATGAAAGTTGTTGTGATGAACACGATGCAGAAAGATTGCTGCAATTGAATGCCTGCCAAATGTTCAATATAAAATTAGGAAAATCGTCAGGGTTTTATAAAGCGATGAAAATTGTGAAACTGGCATCAGCTGCTAACATGCATTTACAAATAGGCAGCTTTATGGAATCAAGATTGGGACTAACAGCATCAGCTCATTTAGCGTTAAGCAATCCTAATATTGTACATTATGATTTTGATACGGCATTAATGTTCAGTGCCGATCCTGTGATGGGCGGCATTGAATACAAAGAAAAAGGAGTGATTAAAGTTCCTGATGTACCTGGCATAGGCGCAACAATAGATGATACTTTTCTTAAAGAAGCAGAAAAATTTATTATCTAGGGATTTACTTACGCCACTTTTAAAATACTCAGCTTACTGATATTGAATTTGCGTTGAGCATATTCCATTGTAAGATGGAAGCTTTTTACTTTTTGAGACGGCAACTCATACATGGCATCGGTAAGTATGCTTTCGCAAATGCTGCGAAGGCCCCGGGCTCCTAATTTATATTCCATCGCTTTCGTAACCATAAAATCATAAACCTCATCATCAATAACAAGTTCAATTCCTTCTATCTCAAACAGCTTTTTATACTGTTTAACAAGAGAATTTTTAGGCTGTGTTAAAATACTGCGGAGAGTGGTAGCATCAAGCGGATTAAGATATGTTACCACCGGTAATCTTCCCAGCAATTCAGGTATCAAACCAAATGCTTTAAGATCCTGTGCATTTACAAACTGCAAAAGATTTTTACGCTGGTATTCCTGCTGGTCTTTGTTTACATTAAAGCCAATTGCATTGGTGTTGATCCTTCGGCCGATCAACCTGTCAACTCCATCAAATGCACCGCCACAAATAAATAAGATATTACCTGTATTTAATTTTATCAGTTTTTGTTCAGGATGTTTTCTTCCGCCCTGCGGGGGTACCAAAACATCGGTTCCTTCTAAAAGTTTAAGTAAGCCCTGCTGAACACCTTCACCGCTAACATCTCTTGTAATACTTGGATTATCGCTCTTACGGGCTATTTTATCAATCTCATCTATGTAAACAATTCCTTTCTCTGCAGCAGCCACATCATAGTTGCAAACCTGCAATAAACGGCTAAGAATACTTTCAACATCTTCACCCACATAACCGGCTTCAGTAAAAACTGTTGCATCTACAATAGCAAATGGAACATTTAAAACTCTTGCTATTGTTTTAGCAAGCAATGTTTTTCCTGTACCCGTTTCACCCACCATGATAATGTTACTCTTCTCTATCTCTACCTCATTATCAACCTTTTGGTTCATACGCTTGTAGTGATTGTAAACAGCAACTGCCAAAACCTTCTTTGCATCGTCCTGGCCTATCACATATTCATCAAGGAATTTTTTTAATTCCATTGGCTTTTTTACTGAAAGCTTATAGTTAGAGGTGGCAGCAGATTTATCCGGCTGGTGTATCATTTCCTGCCCGATAATTTCCTGGGCATGTTCAACACAGTTCTCACAGATATGACCTTCCTGGCCTGCAATAAGGATCTTAACCTCGTCACGGTTTCTGCCGCAAAATGAACAGTGTAAAGTTTGTTGTTTAGCCATTAGGTTGATGTTGGGTTAGTTAGCAACAATTGTATTGTATACAAAGATAAACACCGATGGCGAACATCGGTGTTAAAAAGACAATATTATTAAGGTGAATGTTGCTTAGAATTTATCCATTATTTTATCTACAATACCGTATGCAAGACTCTCTTTAGCGTCCATCCAGTAATCGCGGTCAAAATCTTCCATCACTTTTTCGTACGTCTGGCCGCAATTATCTGCCAGTATTTTTGCTCCCAGCTGCTTTGCTTTTTGTATTTGTACAGCCATGATCTCAAGATCAGCACTTGTGCCTTGTCCGCCACCGCTTGGCTGGTGTATCATTACTTCTCCATGCGGATAAATAAAACGTTTTCCTTTATTACCACCGCTTAATAAAATACTGCCCATGCTTGCCGCCATGCCCATACATATTGTACTTACAGGTGAAGTGATCATTTGCATGGTATCATAAATCACCATCCCGCTTGTGATGATACCGCCGGGTGAGTTAATATAAAATTTAATTTCTTTTCCGGGATCCATAGCTTCTAAATACAAAAGGCGGTTGGTAATATCCTTTGCACTTTTATCATCAACAGCACCCCATAAGAATATTTTTCTCTGCTCAATAAATTTTTTATCGAACATAATTCCGCCTACCATTTTTTCTATTGGGTTCTCAGGATTTCCTTTTGGTTCGTCCTCTTCCTCCATTCTTATTTGCTTATTATAAAAGTTCATAATTAAGGCTTTAATTTTTTTTCTTTTTTTGAATTGATCAATAAAACTTCATCTACCAAACCATATTCTTTTGCTTCAGGCGCTGTCATCCAGTAATCTCGGTTGCTGTCCTTGGCAATTTTTTCTATTGTCTGACCGGTATGGGTTGCAAGCACTTCATATAATTCCTGCTTTATCTTCCTTACTTCATTCACTGTGATCTCTACATCACTGGCCTGCCCCATTGCCCCTGCACTTGGCTGGTGCATCATTATCCGTGCATGCTTTAATGCTGTACGTTTTCCCGGCGCTCCTGCAGCCATTAAAACGGCCGCCATACTTGCTGCCATACCTGTACATATTGTTGCAATATCAGGGCTAACAAACTGCATTGTATCATACAAACCCAGGCCAGCATATACAGAACCTCCGGGAGAATTTATATACAACTGGATATCTCTTGTACGGTCAGTGCTTTCTAAAAATAAAAGTTGCGCTGTTATGATATTAGCAACCTCATCACTTACTGGGTAACCTAAAAAAATGATCCTGTCCATCATCAGGCGGCTGTAAACATCCATTACTGCAATGTTCATAGGGCGCTCTTCAATAATATTAGGAGTAAGATTCGTTACATTATGCTGGATGTAATCGTGCAGGGTGTGGCTGCTAATGCCTTTATGTTTTATGGCAAATTTTTCAAATTCTTTTCCCTGGTTCATATTTAAATTTTAGTAAGAGAAATATATTGGGATGAAGTTCCCAAATATTGTACCCCTTCTGATAAAGGGGTTTCCAAAATTAAAAATAATGATTTAATGACTAAATGACCTGAAGATAGAGTTGTGTACTGACAATTGCCTGTTCACAACTGACATTTCTTAGTGGTGATGGTTATGCTGCATAGCAGTTAGCTCTTCTGCAGAAACTTCCTTTTCGGTAGGCTTTACCTGCTGTTCAGCCCATGAAAATAATTTATCAGTGATCGATCTCCTGTAGCTGGCATCTACCTGCTTCTCATCTTTCATCATCCTGTCGATGTAGCTTTCTATCCAGCTTGTATCACCGTCCATCTTCATTTGACCAAAATATTGAAGAATTTCTTTCTTCATACTTTCTCTCAATTCTTCTTCTGTAACTTCTAAATTATTTTCTTTGATAAGCTTATCGCTGATAAGTGTCCACTTCAACTGGTTGGTGAAAGTTGGAAATTCAGCCTCTACTTCTTCAGCAGATTTTTCCTTTTCCCCGCCTCTCTTTAGCCAGTTCTTCAAGAACTCATCAGGGAATTGGATCGGTGTATCTAAAAGAAAATGATATATCTGATCGTGTAGTTGAACACGGCTTTGTGATGCCCAATGCTTTTCGATCTCTTCTTTTAATTCATTTCTGAATGCATCTTCTGTTTTAATTTCTTTCCCGGGAAAAACTTCATTAAAAAATTCTTCGTTCAATTCTCTTCTTTCAACAAGACCAACTTTTGTGATGGTCATTTTAAAATGTTTATCACCTGCAGCGGCCTCATCTTTATTTAATCCAAGATCACCAATAAGCCATTCCCTTTCTTTTTCTTCAAATGCTTTATTTAATTGCAGAATAATGCTGTCATCTTTCTTTTTGTCCATCAACTGCTTTTGGAAGTCAGGCGTAAAATATTTAACCAATAAAGAATTATCTTTTGTAACACCATCCGGTACGGGATTTCCTTCTGCATCAACTTCTGTAAAATTTACATTCAGCACATTATCTTCAGAAGTAACAGTTTCCGGCTCCAGCATTTTACCGTGGCGGTTTTTCAATCTCTCAATCTCTTCATTAACCATTTCATCGGTCACTTTCACTTTGTGAAGTGTAAGCTTTGCTTTTGCAAGATCAATATCAAGCTGCGGTTTTAAACCTATCTCGAAAGGAAATTCATAATCAGCAGGATTGTTCATATCAAGGTTGCGCAGGTCGCTGCTCATCGGCAAAGGCTGTGCAAAAAAATCCGGTTTTTCTGTAGTAAGATATTTCTGGATCTCTTTTTCCACCTCTTTAATTACTGCATCATAAAACACAGAAGCGCCATACATTTTCTTAACCATACCGGCAGGAACCATTCCTTTTCTAAAACCGGGAATATTTGCCTTTTTACTATATTCTTTTATAGACTTTTCAAAAGAAGGATAGTAATCTTCCTTGCTTAATTTAACCGTTAATTTATCGTGTAATAAACCAATGTTCTCTCTTACAACTTCTGCCATAATTATCTTTTTAAAAAGTCATTAAGTCAATAGTCATTAGGTCAATATGTTGAATACTTTAATGACTATTGACCTAATGACTCAATAACTGTTAGTGAAGTGCCCATGGAGGGACTCGAACCCCCACACCTTGCGGCATCAGATCCTAAGTCTGACGTGTCTACCAATTTCACCACATGGGCTTTTAAGGGCTGCAAAAGTAATGGATTTGAGGCAAAGAAAACCTACCTAAAAGGCATTAAATAATTTTTGAAACGATTATTTGTAAATCCTTCACACATTCATAATCCAAACCCCTGCCCAATTTTTCGTAAATTCGTTATTAATGGAAGTTGCTGTAGAAATACCGAAATATAATCTTAATGAAGAGCAGGAGAGGAAGGAAATTCTTCGACAGTACAGGGCATTATTGCGTGCTTTAAAAACCAAATTAAAGCCGGGAGATAAGGAAATGATCCGAACCGCTTTTGAAATGGCAGTGGAAGCTCATAAAACCATGCGCCGTAAGAGTGGAGAGCCTTATGTTCTGCATCCTCTGGCTGTTGCTATGATATGTGTGGAAGAAATTGGCTTAGGGGTAAGAAGTACCATTTGTGCATTGCTTCATGATACGGTTGAGGATACTGATATTTCTTTAGAAGATATACAACGGGAGTTCGGCAGCGAAATAGCAAAGATAGTAGACGGCCTTACCAAAATAGCTAACGTACTTGATACGAATACTTCGCAGCAGGCTGAGAATTTTAAAAAGATATTGCTAACGCTTACGGATGATCCACGGGTTATCCTGATAAAACTTGCAGACCGCTTACACAACATGCGTACGCTGGATAGTATGAAGAGGGAAAAGCAATTAAAGATCTCTTCTGAAACGGTTTACGTGTATGCTCCTCTTGCACACCGTATGGGCCTCTATAATATCAAAACAGAGATGGAAGACCTTGCAATGAAATACATGGAGCCTGATAGCTATAAATATCTTGCCCAAAAACTTAATGATACCAAGAGGGAACGTACACGTTACATAAATGATTTCATCAGGCCTATTAAAGAAAAGCTGGAACAAGGTGGTTTTGATTTTGAAATTTACGGCCGTCCCAAAAGCATTCATTCCATCTGGAATAAAATGAAAAAGAAGGGAGTTGCTTTTGAAGAAGTATATGACCTCTTTGCTATTCGTGTTATTTTAAATTCGCCGCCTGAAAAAGAAAAAGAAGATTGCTGGAAAGTGTACAGCATGATAACTGATGAATATGTCCCCTCTCCTGAACGATTAAGAGATTGGTTAAGTAATCCGAAAAGTAACGGCTATGAAGCTTTACACACAACGGTGATGGGCTCTAATGGTAAATGGGTAGAGGTGCAGATACGTACAAAGCGGATGAATGACATTGCAGAGAAAGGACTCGCCGCTCATTGGAAATATAAAGAAGATACAAATGATGAAAGCCGCTTTGATAAATGGTTTCACCAGATACGGGAAGTACTTGCCAACCAGGATACAAACTCAATAGATTTCTTACAAGACTTTAAGGTCTCTTTTTTGGCTGAAGAAATTTATGTGTACACACCAAAAGGTGATGTAAAAATGTTGCCTATTGGCGCATCTGCCCTGGACTTTGCTTTTGCTGTGCATACAGCCGTGGGGGTAAAATGTATAGGCGCAAAAGTGAATCACAAACTGGTTCCCATCGGCCATAAATTACGCAGTGGCGACCAGGTTGAGATCATTACTTCTGCAAAGCAAAAGCCAAACAGCGAATGGCTGAATTTTGTAGTTACCACAAAAGCAAAATCTAAAATAAAAGATTCTTTAAAAGAAGAAAAACGAACCATTGCAGAAGAAGGAAAATATATTTTGCAAAGAAAGCTCGATGGTATTGGCGCCTCTATGAGCTATCAAAACATGGAAGAGCTAGCTAATTATTATAAACTATCCTCGCCACTGGATCTCCTTTATGAAATTGCTGTAAAAAAAATTGACCTTAAAGAGCTAAAGGAATTTACCGTTGCAGGTGAAAAAATAATCGCCCCCAAGCCTGTTATAACTATTCCTAAAACTGATGATAAAGAAAGGGTAGAAGGGAAGAAACATTTACCAAAAGATACTGAGCTTGTGATATTTGGTGAAAGCAGCGATAAGATAATGTACACGCTGGCCAATTGCTGCAAGCCGATTCCCGGGGATGATGTGTTTGGGTTTATTACCCAGGGAGAAGGATTAAAGATCCACAGAACCAATTGCCCTAATGCAACAAGATTATTATCTAACTATGGGCACAGGGTAGTGAAAACAAAGTGGGTTAAGAATAAAGAGATATCTTTTTTAACAGGTATTAAAATTATAGGGCTGGATGATGTAGGTGTGATAAATAAAATAACCAATTTAATAAGTGGTGAGCTTAAGATAAATATCAATGCACTTACTATCGAGGCAAAAGATGGTTTGTTTGAAGGCAATATTAAAGTGTACGTTCATGATAAAGATGAACTGGAAGAACTGGTAGAGCAGGTAAAGAAATTACCCGGCATTGAAAGTGTTGACAGGTTTGATACAGAATAGTGGTTTGATTATTGATGATTGAAATTCAAAACAAATTATTTTTTATGCAGGAACTAATTGAAAAATTAAAAAAGGGCCATGGGTTAACCCCCGAACAATCCTATGGGGTATTAAATACTATTAAAGATTTTATTATTGAAAAATTTCCGATGGCTGAAGGGATGCTAAATAATTTTTTCCCTGCTGAAGCCGATCAACAAAAAGAAACTGATACCGATAAAGCGCAAGCTGTTGCCGGAGCTACCACAACAGGGGATACCGGCACAACAGAAGGTCCAACGCCTAAAGGTGGGAGTTTTTTAGACCCGGAAACCGGAATACCGGGAGATCAGGGAGAACAGGCAGCTAAAGACAGGTTAAACGAAATGGTTTCTCCATCTAATAAAAACTAAGTAGTATTATTTTAAAATGAAAGGTCCGAATTTTCGGCCCTTTTTTATTTTAATACTTCTCTTGCGATAATTATTTTTTGTATCTCGCTTGTTCCTTCGCCTATGGTACAAAGTTTACTGTCGCGGTAATATTTTTCTACAGGAAAATCTTTTGTATAACCATAGCCGCCGAAGATCTGGACAGCATCTGTAGAAATTTTTACAGAGATCTCACTGGCATAATACTTTGCCATAGCTGATTCCCTGGTAATATTTTCTCCCCGCATTTTTTTGTCGCAGGATTGTGCTATTAAAAGTTCAGCTGCTCTTATTTCTGTAGCCATATCTGCCAGCTTAAACGATATTCCCTGGAAGTTTGCAATAGGCTGGTCAAACTGGTGCCTTTCTTTTGAATATTGAACCGATGCCTCGTATGCGCCTTTTGCAATTCCTAATGCCAATGCTGCAATGGATATTCTTCCTCCATCCAGTACTTTCATAGCCTGTTTAAATCCTTCTCCCACTTCTCCCATTCTGTTTGCATCAGGAATACGGCAATCATTAAATATCATTTCAGTTGTTTCACTTGCCCGCATTCCCAGTTTATTTTCTTTTTTGCCTGCACTAAAGCCAGGTGTACCACGCTCAACAATAAAAGCAGTTGAGTTATCCTTTGTTCTTGCTTCCCCTGTTCTGCAGATCACCACTGCTACATTACTGCTGTTGCCATGCGTTATCCATGATTTAGTTCCATTGATCACCCAATCGTTACCATCTTTTACAGCAACACATTTCATATTGCCTGCATCGCTGCCCGTATTGGGTTCAGTTAAACCCCATGCACCAATATATTCAGCAGTGGCAAGTTTGGTAAGATATTTTTTCTTTTGCTCTTCATTTCCGAATGACATGATATGACCGCTGCATAATGAATTGTGTGCTGCAACTGAAAGTCCTATTGAGCCGCAAACTTTTGCAATTTCCTGTATGATCTCACTGTATTCAAAGTAGCCCAATCCTGCACCTCCATATTCTTCAGGAATAAGAACACCCATAAGCCCAAGCTTTCCCATTTCTTTAAACATTTCAACAGGAAATGTTTGAGCTTCATCCCATTCCATTACATACGGCTTTATATGTTGTAAGGCAAAATCCCTCGCTGTGTGGGCCACCTGTTCTGTAAGTTCACTTCTTTTAAAATCCATAAGATTGATAATAAGCGTGCAATATAATCCAGAATTTATAACTGGCAGAATGGGGTTATATGACCGGCAATTAATTTACGGTTAGATAGGGCATGACTTTAATAAATATATCATCTGTGATCACCATGATCTTTTTTATATCAGCAACTGCAGAGAAATTGCCATGCTGGTTCCTGTATTGAAAAATTGCATTGGCAAGATTATATCTTAAGTAAGGATGTGATCTCATTTCATCCACCGATGCCGTATTAATATTTATTTGTTTTACTGTAGCACTTGTAAGATGCAGTCTTGGCTTTATCCTGATAAAAACCGAATCAGGCAAACCATATGTTTCTTTTACCTGGTCAACAGAATAAAATCCCCCGAGTTTATCCCTGAAAGAAATTATGCGTTGTGCCAGCTTACTTCCAATGCCGGGCAGAGAAATGAATGCTGTTGTATCTGCATTATTAATATCAATAGTTTGGGGCGATGGTTTTGTATAAGCAGGTTTGTTAGGGTAAGTTTTATTTTCTGCATATTCCGTTTTGATTGGCTGGATTCTTACATAAGGCAATAGGCGTTCAACATCATCTTTATGCATTCCCCAGATCTTACTTATATCTTCGGGTTTGTAAAAATGACCGCCTTTAGATACATATTTCTGAATGGTTTCGGCAGTTTTTTCCCTGATGCCTAGTCGTTTCCAGTCTTCAATTGATGCAGTATTAGGGTCAAAAAAGAAAACCTCTGCTTTTGGTTTGGTAGAATAGTATTTTTCTGAAGGTTCATAATAGTTGGTATAATTATTCTCATCAAAATTTTTAGTAAGCAATTTTTTACCGGAGCTATCTGCCTGTTTAATTTTTAATTGAGATATTTCTTTTTCAAATTGGGTAGAATCATATGTTTTAGAGCGAATAAAGTAAGGATAAATAAAAGGTGCAGCAAGACATACTATGATCAATGCCAGCAGCATGAAGATCGCCTTTCTTTCTTTTTGGGTAAAGCTTAAATATTCACGAATGAAAGTTTTGAGCATACCCGAAAAGTAGCATCTCTACGGAAATTAAAACCCGGGTAAATCACTGTATTTTTTGCGCAAAAAGCGCAATTTCGTTTGCGGAAATCACCTGCTTAAATAAGGTGATTTACAAGAATGGTATCTGATAAGCTTTATATACTAACAGGCGCAAATAATCAGCAGTGCAATAGGAATCTAAAAAATTATCTACTAATTTATTTATCTAATAACACCAACCCATCCCAGGCCAATTGCATATTTGCAGGTAAGGTCTTATTTACGTCTTCATGCTTACCCATTTGATGACTCATGTGAGTAAAATAAGCGGTAGAAACATTTAATTCTCCGGCTATGGCAACAGCCTCATGAAGTGAAAAATGAGAAACATGTTTTTCTTTTCGCAAAGCATTTAGCACTACTACCTCACTGCCTTTAATTTTTTCTTTTTCATTTTCATCGATAAAGTTAGCGTCTGTGATGTAAGTAAACTTTCCAAAGCGGAAACCCAAAACCGGCATCTTTAAATGATATACAACCACAGGAGTGATTGGGATGTCGCCTACAACAAATGGCTCTGATGTAATAGTGTTGATATTTAATTTGGGAAGACCGGGATATTTGTTTTCAGCAAATGCATACATAAATTCTCTTCGTATGGCTTCTTCAGTTAAAGCATTTACAAAAATTTGCATGGGCTTGTGAGAGAAAAAATTGTAGGCACGTACATCATCAAGCCCTGCAATATGGTCTTTATGAGGATGTGTAAAAACAACTGCATCCAAATGCTTTACACCGGCACGTAACATTTGGTAACGAAAGTCGGGAGTAGTATCTACCACAAGTGTTGTGGTTTTACTTTGTACTAAAATGCTGCTGCGTAAGCGCTTATCTTTTTTATCAGGAGAAGTACAAACCTCGCAATCGCAGCCTATCATAGGTACGCCGCTGCTGGTGCCTGTTCCAAGAAAAGTAATTTTCAGATCGGGATAACTCACATTTCAAAGATAGTCATTAAGTCATTTGTCATTGGGGGTGGTAGTATCAGTTTAATACCTATTGACTTACTGACTTATTGACCTTATGGCTAATCTCATCAAACATCTTTTGCGATTCGGTTGTTAACAGTTCGTACGTAATCTGCAATAATGGGATAAGATCAATAAGTGTATTTATTCTGCCTTCAGGGTTTAAAAATTTATTAAGTACTACTACTTTTTTTTCTTCCAGTATGCAATAGCCACTTTGGAATGATCCTCTTTCATAGCGCACAACATATCCGCTTTCTTCTAAAATACCTTCTAATTTATTTAATGTAGCCTGATTATACTTCATACCCGTTGAAACCTTTTATTTTTATTAAATCAAATATATCAATTCAAAAATCCCATTAATCCTTTAATCCCAAAAATCATGGTTCAGACAATTATACTTTACTTGTCATTCTTATCACCGGAATTATCATTTCCTCCAAACTTACACCTCCATGCTGAAATGTATTGCGGTAATAATTTACAAAGTGATTATAATTATTGGGATAACATAAATATCCATCCTGCTTTGCAAAAATAAAGGAAGAATTTACATTCGGAACAGGTAAGCCTGCTTGCCTTGGATCACGGAATGCCAGCACTTCTTTTGCTTCGTAATTTAAATTTCTTCCATGCTTGTAGCGAAGGTTGGCTGTAGTTTGTTTATCACCCACAACTTTGCTTGGCGTATTTACTCTTACACTTCCATGATCGGTTGCAACAATGAGGTTAATTTTTTTATCAGCGATCTTTTTTAATGCCTGGTGTAATGGGGAATGCTCGAACCACGAGGCTGTAATGCTGCGATAGCTAACTTCATCGGCAGCCAGTTCTTTAAGCACTTCCATCTCAGTTCTTGCATGGCTAAGCATGTCAACAAAATTGTAAACAATAATATTCAGGTCATTCTGCATAAGATTATGCATACTGTCCACCATCTTTTGCCCATCATGATGGTTGGTGATCTTGGTATAAGAATATTTAAGATCTGTTTTCCTTAAACGTTGAAGTTGTGCTTTAAAAAAATTCTCTTCAAACATGTTCTTGCCGCCTTCTTCATCATCATTCTTCCATTCTACAGGAAATTGTTTTTCAATTTCAACCGGTAACAATCCTGCAAAAATTGCATTACGGCTGTATTGGGTTGCTGTAGGTAATATTGAATAAAATGTTTCCTCTTCCTGTATCCTGAAGCTTTCTGCAAATATTGGCTGTATCGTTTTCCATTGATCTAACCTCAAATTATCTATCAAAACAAAAAAGGTAGGTGTTCCTTTTTCCACATGTGGAAAAACTTTATACTTCATTAAAGTATTGCTCATCACCGGCGCATCTGCAGCAGGGTTAGTAACCCATGCAGAATAATTTTTTGAAATGAATTTGAAGAACTCCGTGTTGGCTTCCTGCTTTTGTGATTGAAAAACTTCCTGCATTTCGGGGCTGTCACTTTTTTTCATTTCAAGCTCCCAGTAAACAAGCCTTTTATAAATTTCCATCCAGCCATTGTAATCAGGGTTATCACTTAAGGCCATAAATAATTCCCTGAAACTTTGCTGGTAAGATGATGTTGTTTTTTCTGCAACAAGCCGCCTGTTGTCAATTATTTTTTTTAAGGAAAGCCAAACCTGGTTTGGATTAACAGGCTTAATTAAGTAATCGGTTATTTGTGAGCCTATCGCTTCATCCATCAGGTTCTCTGTTTCGTTCTTTGTAATTAATACAATAGGCGTTTGTGATTTTAGTTCCTTTATCTTCTGAAGAGTTTCCAGGCCTGAAATACCCGGCATGCTTTCATCAAGCAATACAACATCTACTTCATTATCCCTTACAAAATCTACAGCATCAAAACCATTGCTTAATGATTTTACCTCGTACCCTTTATTTTCCAAAAACATGATCTGCGACTTCAGGCTTTCCATTTCATCATCAACCCATAAAATTTTTGCTAAGCTCATTTGCAATTTGTTTTCCCCAAACCCCTAAAGGGGCTTAAGCATTATTATTAAAGATTAAAATTTAAATTTCCCCTTCAGGGGAGAGGGGTGTACAAATGTAATTTATTCCCATTCCAAAATTTACCTTTGCTACATGGCATACACATTTTAACATTTATAGATGGCAAAGCGTAAAATTATTAATGATCCCGTTTATGGCTTTATCACGATAGATGATGACCTGATCTTTGAAATTATTTCTCATCCCTATTACCAGCGGTTGCGCCGCATTCACCAGATGGCTATGGCAGCGCTTGTATATCCCGGCGCTGTACATACCAGGCTGCATCATTCATTGGGCGCATATCATTTAATGTGTATGGCTATAGCTGAATTAAAAGGAAAAGGGTTTGAAATAACAAAGGAAGAGGAACAAGGCGCTAAAGCTGCTATTCTTTTACACGATATTGGTCATGGACCCTATTCACATGCTTTGGAAGATACTTTGATCGAAGGAGTAGCGCATGAGGAGATATCCTTACTTCTTATGAAAAATATGAATTACCAAATGAATAGCCGGCTGCAGGTAGCAATAGATATTTTCACAGATAAGCATCCTAAAAAATTCCTACATCAATTAGTTAGCGGTCAGTTAGACGTAGACCGTATGGATTACCTGATGAGGGATAGTTTTTTTACAGGAGTAAACGAAGGTGTGATCGCTTATGACCGAATATTAAAAATGATCACAGTGCATAAAGGAGAATTAATGATAGAGGAGAAGGGCATTTATTCAATAGAAAAATTTTTGGTGAGCCGCCGCCTTATGTACTGGCAGGTTTACCTGCATAAAACAGTTTTATGTGCAGAGAAAATGATGGTGAATATTATCAAAAGAGCTAAGGCTGTAAATGCTGAATCACCCTGTTCAACATTAAATATTTTTTTAAACGATGATTATAAACAACATGGCATAGAAAAATTTCTTACTGAATTCTGCGATCTGGATGATTACGATTTTTTAAATGCAATAAAACATTGGACAAGTCATCCGGACAAGGTCTTGTCATTTTTATGCAAAGGCATTATAAACCGAAACCTTTTGAAAGTGAAATACTTTTCCCGCCCGGTACCACCGGAATTGCTGAACAAGAAAAAAGCAGAGGTTATTCAAAAGCTAAATATATCTGAAGAGGAGGCATCTTACCTGGTATTTACTGGTGAAACTGAAAATAAAACTTACAATACACAGGATGAGCACATTCGTATACTTTTCAAGGATGGTACTGTAAAAGATATTTCCAAAGTAGATAATGCTTTAATTAATCAATCTTTATTCGGCACGGTAAAAAAATTTTACATTTGTTATGTAAGATAAGATTGGTACAGAGTAACCTAACTTGTATCTTGTAACCCGAAAGAACTCTAATGCAGTTTAACGCAGCTCAAATAGCATCAATTATTAATGGAAAGATAGAAGGCGATGAAGCAATATCTGTCTCTTCATTCGGTAAAATTGAGCAGGCACGAAAGGGCCAATTGGCATTTTTAGCCAATCCTAAATACGAGGAATACCTTTATACTACCGGCGCTTCTATTATAATTATTAACGATTCACAGGAAATAAAGCAGAAGCTTAATGCCACTTTGATCCGGGTGCCAGATGCATACTCGGCCTTTGCAACTATTTTAGCCAGCTATAAAAAAATGGTAACGGAGCAGTTAAATGGTATTCAACAACCTGTTTATATTTCTCCTTCTGCAAAAATTGGTAAGGATGTATTTATCGGCGCTTTCAGTTATATTGGAGATAATGTTGTTATCGGTGATAATGTAAAGATATTTCCGCAGGTGTATTTAGGTAATGATGCAAAAATAGACCAGGATACCATTTTATACCCGGGAGTAAGAATTTATCATGAATGTGTTATCGGTAAACGTGTAACGGTTCATGCCAACACCATTATTGGCAGTGACGGGTTTGGGTTTGCCCCACAGAAAGATGGCACATTTAAAAAAGTTCCGCAAATTGGAAATGTAATTATTGAAGATGATGTGGAAGTAGGAGCCAATGCAACGATAGACCGTGCAACCTTAGGATCAACCCTAATTAAAAAAGGAGCTAAGCTGGATAATCTTATCCAGGTAGCGCATAATGTAGAAGTAGGAAATAACACTGTAATTGCTGCACAGGCAGGTATCAGCGGAAGCACAAAGATCGGTAACTCGGTAATGATAGGGGGGCAGGCAGGTGTAGTTGGCCATTTACAAATTGCTGATGGCACCAAGATAAATGCACAAAGCGGGGTAAGCAAATCGATAAAAACGCCTAACTCTTATGTTACTGGTTCACCTGCGTATGATTATACAAGCGCCCTCAGAAGCCAGGTTTTGAACCGCAATCTTCCTAACCTGGAGAAAAGAATTGCAGAATTAGAACAGCTGGTGCAACAATTACTTGCAGAAAAAGTATCCACCTGAGCTTACCATTTTATTGTCTTCAACCTCCGATCAAAATCCGATTCTTTTCATACTTTCGTGGATATGGAGCATACGAACGCTGATGCTAAGCATTTTCAACACACTATACAGAACGAGGTAGTTGTTTCAGGAGTAGGCATTCACACAGGCACATCTGTTACACTTACACTTAAACCTGCGGGGCCTGGATCAGGCATAAATTTTCAAAGGACAGACCTTCCCGGTAAACCAACTGTAAAAGCTGATGTGGATAATGTTATTGAAACAAACCGAAGCACAACTATAGAATCTGCAGGGGCCAGAATAAGTACTATAGAACATTTACTGGCAGCCCTTGTAGGAATGGAAATTGACAATTTACTTATTGAGATAGATGGCCCTGAAGTACCCATTTTAGATGGAAGCGCCCAGCCATTTGTAGAGGCCCTGGAAAAGGCAGGTACACAAAAACAGGATGCGGAAAAAATATTTTATTCCATAGATGAGAACATCACTTTTATTGATGAGGAAAAAAAAGTGGAGATGGTAGCCCTCCCTTATCACAATTTTCGCATCAATACGTTGATAGATTTCAATTCTCCTGTATTGGGAACACAGCATTCTACCATCAAAAATATTACGGAGTTCAATAAACAAATTGCTCCCAGCAGAACATTTTGTTTTTTTCATGAACTGGAATTATTGCTGGATAACAACCTGATTAAAGGAGGAGATATTAATAATGCAATTGTAATTGTTGATAAGCCTGTTAGCGAACAACAAATAAATAAGATATCGAAAGCATTTAATAAGATCGATCTGCATGTTAGTCATGATGGTACCATTTTAAATAATATCCAGCTTCGTTTTCCTGATGAGCCCGCAAGGCATAAGCTGCTTGACATGATAGGTGACCTTGCACTGGTTGGGTATGCATTTAATGCTCATATTATCGCTAACAGGCCGGGGCATTCTGCTAATATTAAGTTTGCCAAAAAAATAAAAGAGCATATAAAAAGTAAGATAGGTAACAATAAGAACAGCAATAGTGAAGTTCCCCGGTATGATCCTTTGCTTCCTCCTGTAATGGATATACAAAAGATCGAAAATACTTTGCCGCACAGGTATCCTTTTTTAATGGTAGACAAGGTTGTGGAGATATCGGATAAGCATATAGTCGCTATAAAAAATGTTACCTATAACGAGCCTTTCTTCCAGGGGCATTTTCCGGGTAACTGTGTTATGCCTGGTGTGTTGATGGTGGAAGCCCTTGCACAAACAGGAGGCTTGCTGGTAATACCCCGTGATTCTAATGATAAATATGACACCTATTTCCTTAAAATTGAGAATTTTAAATTCAAACAAAAAGTAGTTCCGGGAGATACGCTTATTTTAAAAATGGAAATACTTCATCCTGTACGCCGCGGTATTTCAACAATGAAAGGCAGCGTGTATGTAGGTGATAAAATTGTAGCCGAAGGAATATTGGTAGCACAGATAGTAAAACAATAGTATGATAAGTTCGCTGGCACAGGTGCATCCGTCATCTAAAATTGGAAATAATGTAACCATTGATGCCTTTGCATTTATTGATGAAGGTGTAACAATAGGGGATGATACTCATGTGATGTCTCATGCGGTAATTTATAAAGGCACTACGATCGGGAAATCATGCCGCATATTTCCAGGGGCAGTACTTGGAGCTATTCCGCAAGACTTGAAATTTGTTGGTGAAGAAACAACAGTTGAAATTGGTGATCATACAACAATAAGAGAATGTGTTACAGTTAACAGGGGCACAAAAGACAAATGGAAAACAGTAGTTGGATCACATTGTCTTCTGATGGCATATACACATATTGCACACGATTGTATTCTGGGAGATTATGTGATAATTGCAAACAGTGTTCAAATAGCCGGGCATGTGGAAATAAATGATCACGCAATTATTGGCGGCACCACAGGTGTTACCCAATTTGTAAGGATAGGAGCACATACCTATACTGCAGCACATGCTATTGTTACAAAAGATGTTCCTCCATACATCAAAACCGGCAGAGTTCCTTTTTGTTTTGCAGGTATAAATGCAGTAGGCTTGCAGAGAAGAGGCTTCACTTCAGAACAAATAAACGAGATACACGAGATATACCGCCATATCTACATAAAAGGTTTAAATATTTCCCAGGCGGTTGAAATTATTGAGAGCAAATTCTCCTCAGCGGAAAAAGATGAAATCGTAAATTTTATTAAAGGCAGTAAACGTGGTATAGTAAAGGGTTCTGCTAAAGAAAATGATAATGAAGATTAGGCTTACAAATGTTGGTAAGCGTTTCAACAGGGAATGGATATTCCGTAATCTCGATTTTGAATTTCACTCTCAAAGATCTTTTGCCATAATAGGGCCTAATGGTTCAGGCAAATCCACACTATTACAAATTATTGCCGGCGCAACTACTTTTAATGAAGGAGTAATAGAATATTTTTTGTCAGATAAGAAAATTGAAGAAGAAAAAATTTACTCCAAAGTTTCCATTGCTGCTCCATATTTGGAATTAGTTGAAGAAATGACGCTACTGGAATTTTTGCAATTCCATGCCCGATTAAAAGGTTGGTTGCGGGGTTTCGATCCAAAAAAAATTATTTCAATCCTTGGTTTACAAGAAGCAGCGTTAAAACAAATACGCTATTTCAGCAGTGGTATGAAGCAACGGGTAAAATTAGCACAGGCAATATTCAGCGATGTGCCTGTTGTTTTATTGGATGAGCCCTGTACCAATTTAGATGAAGATGGCATTGCTCTATACAAGACCTTATTGAACGATCATTGTGAGAACCGCTTGCTGATCGTCAGCAGTAATGATATTCACGAATATGATTTTTGTGATGAGAGGATAGATGTTATGGATTATAAACTTTAGAGTAGCATTAAAACAGCCTATTGATAATTATCAATAATTCGTCAGCACCTTCTTAATTAGCATTTCTTATAGATATTTTTCTGTTCCTTTAATATCAGCGGGACTGTCACAGCCACGAATAAAGAAACTGCTAACGATCCCACAAACTAACGTACCGCCAAATCTTACCAACATGAATAAATTAAAATTCACGAAGGATGAAGGTTCAGAATTCTATAAAGAGCTAAACGAAAAGATAGAACAATACTTTTCACAAAAAGGCATTCATAAAACAGGAAACAGGATTATGATCTTTAAGATCATTCTTTATTTCAGTCTTGATATATTTTTTTACACACTTATGATCACCAGCAGGTCTGCTACCGGGTTCTATACGTTTTATTTATTAATGGGTCTATCAATACTACTGACTGCATTTAATATTTCTCATGATGCAGCACATGGTGTAGCAGTAAAAAGTAAGTCATGGAACAAACTCCTGTTTTCACTTAGCTTTAATTTGCAGGGAAACAATGCTTATGTGTGGGGGAAGAACCATAATGAATCACATCATTTATATACAAATATCGAAGGCAGTGATATCGATGTATTGAATAACCCTTTATTCAGAATGACGGAAAGCCAATCCCTAAAATGGTTTCACCGCTATCAATTTATTTATGCCCCGTTTCTTTATTTACTCTATTCCATAAATTGGTTTTTCTTTCGGGAAACCCTTATGCTCTTCAACTATTCCAGCAGGACCATAAAAATTGTAATACCCAAAAATGAGGTCGTTAAGCTGGTCCTCTATAAACTGCTCTACATAGTTTATATGATCGTTTTACCCATTTACTTTTTACCGTTTGGGTGGCAAACCGTTTTACTCGCATTCATACTAAATCACTTTATTATTTCAATATTATTTGTTGGGGTACTTGGAGTTTCACATTTATCAGACTTTGTACAACACCCGGTACCTGATAAAGACAATAGGCTTAATATGAGCTGGCCTAAACTGCAAATGTGTACCTCGGTTGATTACAATGCCGATAGTAAATTCTTTAACTGGACATTAGGAGGCTTTAATGCGCACGCTTTACATCATTTATTGCCTAACATTTGCCACGTTCATTACCTGGCGATCTTACCCATCTTTCGTGAATTGGCAAAAAAATACGGACTTACATATATGGAAATGCCATATAGAAAATCACTTGTTTCACATTTTAGATTTTTAAAAGGTATGGGCTCTAATAAAACATTTAACCCAATCCCATTTGAGAGATAAACATATTCATATTGCCCGGGACAGCGAACTGCTTAAAACCATTTACCGTGAAGTAGAAAAGCAGCTTATCATCAATAAAAAGAGCTTTGCTTTAAAAATATGGGTGAAGTTTATATTCTATTTCTCCCTGTCCGTTGCCTGCTATACAAGTTTATACACGAGCAAGAGCCCTGCGGTTTTTGTTTTATGTTTTATTTTGTATGGATTTATTTCCATGCTTTTTGCATTTAATTTTTCGCACGACTTCTCACAAAATACCATTTTCAAAAGCAAAAAACTAAACAATCTTTGTTTTATTATCATCTACACAATTGTAGGTGCACATGCTGAGGCCTGGAAACAACGGCACATAAACTCACATCATTATGCTCCAAATGTGGAAGACTATGACTCAGATCTTAAAATAACAAAGCTTATTCGAGTGATACCAGGCAGCAAACAATTTTGGTATCACCGGTACCAGCATATTTATGCACCCTTTGCCTATACCACTTATTCTCTTTTTTGGATATTTATCAAAGACTTTGTAATACTGTTTTCAAAAGACGAATACGCGGAAAAGAAAAATTTCAGGTATCACCTTTCATTTTGGATTCAGAAAATTTTCTACATTACCTTTATAATTGTGCTGCCACTTTTTTTCTCATTGCAGAAATGGTATATAGTGTTATCAGGTTTTGTTCTAATGCACCTGTTTCAATCCTTGTTTCTTTTATTTACTTTTTTTATGACACATCATGTAGAAGAAACTGAATACCCAACTACGGATGAGAATGGCTACATCACAACTTCCTGGTTAATGAACCAGGTAAAAAGCTCCAATGATATGCATCCATTTAGTGAGACAGCAAATTTTATACTTGGGGGTTTTAATAACCATATAGCACATCATTTATTCCCGCATTATCATCATATCCATTATCCGAGGCTTAATGAAATATTATATGGTATTTTGTTAAAAAATAATATCAAGCCTAATCAAACAACATACTGGAATGGGATAATCTCACATTTGAGATTACTAAAACGAATGGGCCACAGGCCGGGATCAGGTTTATTAATCATCTGAAAGCCCTTCGTTAAGTAATTGTGTCCAGGCATACGATTAGTCCCTTTACAAACATCCTCGGACTAATGCTGTTAGTCTGTTAAATAATAATTTTGCAACCTTGTTTCGTTTTGCTTCGCTACTTTTGCTTAAACTTAAAAGTGTTTGGTTAGATCCGTTTACATAATAAGAATATTGTCTTGCTTTTTGCTATTGGTTTTTGCCTTAAGCATTACCCCAAAAAGGTTTTTGCATAATGCATTTGCAAAGCATGTTGATGGCAGGAATAAGAAATCGAATGATAAACCATACAATTTTACAACATCGGGATATACTTGTGATACCGATAACCAGGTAGCAGAATCACCCTTTGTAACTTCTCAGCCAACGCTGCTATTTCCTTTATTCTTTTCTTTTCCATCTTATTTGGTTGGGGATATTTCTTTCTCCTCCATTACAGGAATTTATTCTCCCCTTCGTGGCCCGCCGGTAAGTGTTTAATTATTGATGTTTTTTTTAAACATCGCATTCTCTTACAACATAATTAAACCTTACACTTTTTCGTCATGAAAAAATTTTATTTGTTTTTTGTATTTCTCACGCTTCTGCAACCTGTTGTCCATTCACAGAATACACGGAGTATAAGAGCCTCTTTGGCCGGTAAAATTACAGCAGACAGTTCTGCATTGGCAGGAGCAACCATATATATTCCTGATCTTAAAGCAGGAACAACAACTGATCAAAAGGGTAATTATATTTTGCGCAATCTTTCTGAAGGCCGGTATCTTGTAGAAGTTAGCTTTATAGGCTTTGGCTCCGTGGTTGAAACGGTAGACATAAAAGGTGATATTCAAAAAGATTTTGTACTCTCTCCTTCACTTATTGAGAATGAAACAATCACTATCACCGGAGTTTCTACAGCAACATCAACAAAAAGAAATCCTGTCCCGATAAACATCATCAGGAAAGAAAATCTTTTTAATAATGTTGCTACCAATCTTATTGATAATTTAAGTAAGACACCCGGCGTTTCACAAGTGTCAACAGGCCCGGCAGTATCAAAGCCTTTCATCCGTGGACTTGGTTACAACAGGGTAATAGTAGTTAATGATGGCATTCGCCAGGAAGGGCAGCAATGGGGTGATGAACATGGTATTGAAGTGGATGAATTGAATGCCGCCAGGGTAGAGGTTATGAAGGGGCCTGCTTCTCTTATGTATGGCAGCGATGCATTGGCAGGGGTGGTAAATATTATTTCTTTTCAACCTCCGCAAGAGGGCGTAACTAAGGGAAACATTTTCTCAGGATATCAAACGAATAACCGGCAACGCAATTTTCATGGAGATATTGGTGGAAACAATAACGGATTTGTTTGGGGCCTTTCTGCTTCCTATAAAGCAGCCGCAGACTATAAGAACAAATATGATGGTTATGTTTTTAATTCCAAATTCAACGAAAAGAATTTTGGGGGTTACATAGGATTGAATAAAAATTGGGGATACTCTCATTTATACATTACCAACTTTAACCAGCAACTTGGACTTGTAGAAGGTAACCGTGACGACCTTAATGGCAAATTTTTAAAGCTTGTAAATAATAATGGGATTGAAAAGGAAGTGATCGCCGGCGGAAAGGATTTTACTTCAACCAATCCTTATATACCCAAACAACGCATACAGCATTTTAAAATAGCTACTGATAATAGTTTTAAAATGGGTGCAAACCGGCTTACTGTTGTTTTAGGATACCAGCGCAATCAGCGGCAGGAATTTGGAAATGTTGTAGCTCCCAAAGAAAAAACTTTATTCTTTGATCTGAATACGATCGATTACAACCTGCAATATCATTTTCCCGAGAACAGGAGTTGGAAAACCACCATTGGCATAAATGGCATGCAGCAAACCAATACAAATAAAGGGGAAGAAGTTTTAATACCTGAATATTCTTTATTTGATATTGGTGGTTTTTTGTTCACGCAAAAAAAAATAAATAAAGTTTCATTCAGCGGCGGCATCCGCTTTGATAATCGTTCACTTAATTCAAAAAGATTCATGGAGAATAGTGTTGTAAAATTTCCTTCTTTTAAAAAGAATTTTTCCAATATCTCAGGGAGTGTAGGATTAGCTTATGAGGCAGGAAAAGATGTAACGCTCAAATTCAACCTGGCACGTGGTTTCAGGGCTCCTTCTATTGCCGAGCTGGCCAGCAATGGCGCTCATGAAGGCACTAACCGTTTTGAATATGGAGAACAGAAGCTAAAGTCGGAGACAAGTTTCCAGGCAGACGCAGGGATTGAGATTGGCAGTGAGCATTTGTCATTCAACGCAAATATTTTTTACAATACCATTTCTAATTTTATTTATTACCGCAAGCTGGAAGCAAAGGGTGGCGGTGATTCAATTATAAATATTGGAAACGAACAATTTTATGCCTTCAGGTTTGCCCAGAACAATGCACACCTGTATGGTGCAGAATTTAATTTTGATATTCATCCCCATCCGCTGGATTGGTTGCATATCGATAATACATTCTCATGGGTTCGTGGAGTATTAAGTGAAGAGCAGGATGGCAGCAGGTACCTTCCTTTGATACCCGCTACCAGGTTGATAAACGAAATAAAAGTTGACTTTGCAAAAGACGGTATGATCAATAAAGGATTTGTGATGATGCAGCTGGATAATACATTTGCGCAGCATCATCCATTTACCGGCTTTAATACAGAAACTGCTACTCCTGCTTATAGTGTTATTAATGCTGCAATAGGCGGAAGTATTGCAAGCAAAGGCAAATCATTGTTCAGTTTATTTTTTGGGGTAAACAATATCACGGATGTAGCTTATCAAAATCATCTCAGCCGTTTAAAATATGCTCCCGGAAATCTTGTTACCGGCAGAATGGGCGTATATAATATGGGAAGAAATTTTAGTATTAAAATAAATGTGCCGTTGACGTTTTCAAAAGGTTCATGAATTATTTCCATAAATTAACTAAAGACCCGGTATCTCCATGCACCGGGTCTTTTTTTGGCTGTGTAACTTTTTTAATATTTATATCTGCTCCCGGCCTGTCACCTGGTTCGCCTTTTTTTATATCATAATCACTACCCCCGGGGTATGCTCCTACACATTTAAAGGGTGAAGCAGGCGTAACGTTTCTATGTGCAACACCTGCAGGAATAATTATGATATCTCCTTTCTCTATAAAATATGTAATGCCTTTTGCACCTCCTAATTCAACCATAGTGCTCCCTTCATACACACCCAGCACTTCATGCGTAATGCTGTGATAATGGTGATAATCATAAATACCATTCCGCCATGCGTTACTCCAGTCATTTTTTTTAAATACATCTTCAATGATCTTTGCAGCATGCTCTTCCGGCAGTGTAAGTGCATTTTTATAAATAATAACAGGCAGCTCACTATTTGGAAAAGTGCCATCATCTTTTAATATTTTCTTAATGACCAGGGGACTTTTGTTTATTGAAAATTCCATCACAGTTTTTTATTTCCAGTATCAACATTTATGCCTTTAAAAATAATGTTGTGTAATTTTATTACATGTTAGAGATATCCATCAATACGCCTGCATTATTATTTCCCGCTATCACACTCCTGATGCTGGCATATACAAACCGGTTTCTTGCTATAGCCAACAGGATAAGAAGTTTGCATGAGAGCTATAACCAAATGGAGGTAAAGCATATTGCTTTAAGACAGATAAAAAGTTTACGGGCAAGGTTAAACCTTATCAGGTACATGCAGGGCCTTGGAGCACTCAGCTTTTTTTGCTGTGTATTGTGTATGTATTTTATTTATCGAAACTGGATACAGGCGGCGCATATTATTTTTGCTGCCAGTATGATCACATTACTAGTATCTATCGTTCTTTCTTTCATCGAAATCCAGCAAAGCACTAAAGCGCTTGAATTGGAACTAAGTGATATTGAAGAATTAGGCAGGGCAAATATTTTTACCGACATGTTCTATCATAAAGAAGAACATAAAGGTGAGTAATTACTTTTCATCTATGTGAAGCTCAACGGAAGGCGCAGATTCATAGTTTTCATTATACTTGATAAAGAAGTAAATATAAATTACCCTGCTGATCCGCATAAGCCACGGCTGCAAAATTATTATAAGAACAGTATTGGCAATCAACCAGTAGAATATCCTGTTGTCTTCCGTGGATATTCCTATCAATATCCACCATGCAATAAAAGTTAAACCTGACATCAGCACAACAAGTAAGTAGCTTACATACCCAGTGCCATACCAAAAGCCAACTTCAAGATCAAATTTTTGCCTGCATACGGGGCAATGATCATACATATCAAAGATGTGCTTCAGGCTTAATTTTTTATAGGGATTGTTGTCTTTAAACATGGGGCCTCTTCTGCAGCGTGGGCAGCGCATAGTTAAAATGCTCCATAAAAAATTTGGCTTGGGTTTCCTCTCACTCATGAGACAAAGGTAACTGCAATCAATTTAATGAAGGCTGCGTTTCTATTTTCTTCCTTTCTCCAATTTGCTGGCGCCACATGGCATAATACAATCCCATTTGAGAAATAAGATTTTCATGCGTTCCGGTTTCAACTACTTCTCCCTTTTCCAAAACATAAATTCTGTCTGCATGCATAATGGTGCTAAGGCGGTGTGCAATTAAGATCGTTATCTGTTCCCGTTGCGATGAAACATCTTTTATGGTATTGGTTATCTCTTCTTCGGTTAGAGAGTCGAGTGATGAGGTGGCTTCATCAAAGATCAATAAATGCGGATGGCGAAGTAATGCCCGTGCAATGGAAAGCCTTTGCTTTTCCCCGCCGGAAACTTTTATACCGCCTTCGCCAATTAAAGTATCAAGTCCCTGGTCTGCCCGTGCCAGTAAATTATTGCAGGAAGCTTTGTGCAGTGCATCCAAAACTTCCGCATCAGTTGCCTGAGGATTTACAAATAGCATATTCTCTTTTATAGTTCCGGCAAACAGTTGTGTATCCTGGGTTACAAAACCTATTTGTGAACGTAGTGTATCAAAGTCAATATTATTTCCATCAATGTTATTGTATAAGATCTTTCCTTCCAGCGGCCGATATAAGCCCACCAATAACTTTACTAGTGTTGTTTTGCCGGAGCCTGATGGGCCAACAAAAGCAATCGTCTCACCCGTTTTTACATCGAAGCTGATATTATTTAACGCAGGCTGGTTAGCGGTTTGGTGCTTGAATTTTACATTCTGGAATTCCAGTTCTTCAATATCGCCAAAGTGATGGGGCGAATCCGGTTTTTGCTCCGGCGCTTTTATCATCAGGTTATGGAAGTTATTTAAGGAGGCTTCCGCTTCCCTGTAGGTAATAATGATATTGCCTATCTCCTGTAGCGGACCAAAAATAAAGAAGGAATAAAAAGTAAGCGTAAGTAACTGGCCCGGTAAAATTATATTACCAAATATCAGCCACATCAGCATGAACATAATTACCTGCCGCAAAGCATTTACAAATGTTCCCTGTATAAAACTTAAGGTACGTATGCTTTTTACTTTTCTTAATTCAAGCCCTAAAATTTTATAGGTGTTGTTGTTAAGACGTTTTACTTCCTGGTCAGTTAATCCTAAACTTTTAACCAGCTCAATGTTGCGCAGACTTTCTGTTGTAGTGCCTGCAAGCGATGTGGTTTCTTTAACTATGGTGCGTTGGATGAGTTTTATTCTCTTACTTAAAAAACCTGTGAGCAGCGATAACAAAACTATCCCGCCAAAATATACCGGCATTATACTCCAGTGCAGTGTGAATGAATAAACCGAAACAAAGATCACACCTACCAATAATCCAAATAAAATATTGATGAACGATACAATGAACTTCTCTGTATCAGTACGCACTTTTGTAAGGATGCTTAAAGTTTCTCCGCTGCGCTGGTCTTCAAATTCCTGGAACGGTAACCTTAATGAATGACGCAAGCCATCAGTAAATAATTTTGCGCCGAATTTTTGTACTATTACATTCCCAAAATAGTCCTGGAAGGCTTTTGCAATTCTTGATATCATTGCCACACTAACCAATATCCCCAAATAACCCAGCACACCCCACACGAAATCAGATTGTGACCGTGTGCCTGTTGCATGAAAAACATTCTTACTATCATAATAGCCGGTCTCATGTGCATGTACACCATACACCTGGAACATCTTACCAAAAAAATAAGGATCAAGAAGAGAGAATATTTGATTTATAGCCGCCAAAAAAAGCGCCAACGCCAGCAGCCATTTATAAGGTTTTAAATAAGAGAGTAATAATTTCATCCTGTAAAATTAACTGAATATCATTATGCAGGTACAACCTTTTGCCAGTACAAGTACACTCATCAATTAATATATGAGCCAATTTAAAGATAAACTGCTTATAAGATCTTTCTTGCTCACCCGGAGTGAGTATGTGTTCAGGCAGCTATACAGAACCTATGCAGAGGACATTTACCGGATGATCTTTTTTTTGACCAACAGGAACAAACAAGCGTCTGAAGACATCATCCAGGAAACATGGTTACGGGCCATAGAAAAGCTTGCAGACTTTAAATACAGATCTTCTTTTAAAACCTGGCTATGCGGAATTGCGATCAATTGCTGCCGTGAACACAACCGTAAGAATAAATTTTACATTCCCTCTTTTGAGGAAGAATCAGATACCCGGCATTTATTGGAAATAAAAATGGATGTGATAAAAGCATTATCCTTTTTGCCGGAAGGCTACAGGGAAATACTGATACTGCATGACCTTGAAGGAATGAAACACAGGGAAATAAGTGTATTGCTGGGCATTACTGAAGGAACAAGTAAAAGCCAGTTGTTCAATGCCCGGCGGTCAATTAAAAAACTTCTTAATTAATAGTTATGGAAAACTTTTCAGAAGAAGAACTGCCTGATAAAGAATCACGCAAAATCAGGGACATTTATAAGGATTCAGTATTGCCTGCAGAAACAGAGCAACTAATAATAAACAAGTTAAAAGGACTGAAACTTATCAGGTCTTCGGCTACCTATTATCTGAAAATGGCAGCTGTTATCATTCTAATTCCCCTGTTGTTTATTGCCGGTTATTTTATTGGAAAAAACGATTTAAAATCAACTAATATGAACACGAATGAAACGAGTACTTACCTGTTACTGTTATACCAGCCAAAAAATTTTATAGCAAATGAAGCAGCGCATGTTAAAGAATATGGAGCATGGCTAAAGGATCTTCAGAAAGAAGGAAAAATGGAGTCAGGTGAAAAATTAAGAAATAAATCATGGCTTATAAGTGCAGCAGGAACTGAAAGTTTTACCGGGATAGAAATGGAAAAGGGAGTAGTTAGCGGGTTCTTTATTGTTAAAGCAACATCAGACGATGAAGCTTTGAAAGTAGCCAATACTTGTCCGCATTTAAAATATAATGGTTTAATAGAGGTGCGACCTATAGAACACACTCATTAAATTCTTAAAAAATTCTAAGTATGAGATTAGGAATATTATTCATCACCCTCATGTTTATGATATCAATGGATAATTCACAGGCGCAACCTGTTGTGATTACTCCGGCAGGCGTAAAGATCAATGTAACAGACATGAGCAAAGCATTGGAGTTTTACAGGGATAAACTGGGATTTACTGTTACTTCGGGTAATCAGCATTCGAGGCTGGTATGGCTTACCACAGCCAATGGGGCTTACAAAGTTGCTTTGCATCTAGTAAATAACCTTTTACCGGTTGGGCCCTTTGAAGCACACGCAACCTTAACGCTGCAGGTAAATGATCTGGATAGTTCTATAGCCATATTAAAAAACAGGGGAGTTAATTTTGGTGATAATAGTAAACGAAAAGAAGGGGTTGGGTATGCTATATTTTTTAAAGATCCTTTCGGTACTTCTATTTCAATGATGCACCAAACGATAATAAAGACACCCTGGTTTGCCGAGCCCAAAATTTATAATTATGGCGTCACAGTTCCTGATATGGACAATGAAAGAGCATTTTATAAGGCCCTTGGTTTTGTAGAAAGAAGCGAAAAATATCTACCCTGGGACATGCCACTTGGAAATGCAGATGGCACATTTGGCTTTATGCTGCACATGAGAGAAAGAATTGAATCCATACAATATAATTCTTCGGATTATGAACATGTAGTTATGCTTTTTACAACCAGGTACCTGGATAAGGCTATTAAGAACCTGGAAGGGAAAATAAAATTTGTACAAAAGAATCCTGTTCAAAGTGAATTAGGCAGGTATATTTCATTTGCAGATGCTGCAGGCATTATTTCTGAATTAGTGGAGGAGGGAAGTTTAAAGTAAGTTTTTTCGAAACATTCGCCCAACAGGGATTTCCATCTCATCAATAATTACAGAGGCTGAATTGTAAGACCTGATCTTTGATAATGGAACAATATAAGATTTGTGGATCTGTATAAATTCTTCCCGTGGTAATTTATCCAGCAGTGTTTTAATAGTTTGATACGTTACATATACTTTTTCGTACGTATGCACCTTAAGGTAATTACCCAGTCCTTCAATAAATTTAATGTCGCTTAATTGCAGCCTTACCTTTTGCCTGTCTACATTTAGAACAATGAAGCCTGGTTTTTTTTCTTCTACATCCTTGTGAACCGTATTTGTTTGTAAAGCTTTTTCTATTGATTTAAGAAACCTTTCAAAGCTGAATGGTTTAAGCAAATAGTCAATGGCATTTAATTCAAAGGCATCAACAGCATGTTCTTTATGCGCCGTGGTAAAAATTATTTTAGGAGGATTGGTTAAAGAACGAAACAGGTCCAGCCCCGAAAGTTGTGGCATGTTTATATCCAGGAAAAGCAGGTCAATTTTCTCTTTATGAAGAATATTGTAAACTTCGAAGCCGTTGGCGCAACGGGCAATTAAATGCAGCCGGTCAATTTTGCTGATATAATTTTCGATTATATCCAATGCATACGGCTCATCATCGGCAATAACACAATTAAGTATTTTCATTGATAACAGGAATGCATAAATATGCTTTGAAGTTAGAATTTTCTGTGATCGTTAATGTATAATCTTTTCCATAGATCAGGTCGAGCCGCTGTTTTAGATTGTCTAATCCCAGGCCGCTCCTGGTTTTAATATTCTTTGATCCATCGTTGATCATCGGTAAGGTATTGGTAACTGTATAGTGTAAGTAAGAATTCTGAATGTATAAATTGATAATAATATTTATAGGCTCCAGTGCATTGGCCACTGCATGTTTAAACGCATTTTCAATAAAGGTTGAGAGAATAAGCGGTGGGATATGTACTTCGGTTTCCAGGGTTTGTATTTCCCATGTAACAATTACTTTTTCTTTATATCTTATTTGTTCAATGGCTACATAGTTTTTTATGAACTCAAGTTCTTCCCCGATGATAACCCTGTCTTTGTTCACCTGGCCCATTGTATATCTCATAAGGTCTGACAATTTAAGGATCATTACTGGCGCCAGGTCAGACTTATGAAGTGTTAAGCTGTATAAATTATTTAGGGTATTAAAAAAGAAGTGAGGGTGAAGCTGGGTTTTCAGCAACTTTAATTCTGCAGATAGTTTTTCATTTGTGATACGTGTGGTGATATTCTTTTGCACAAAATATTTATTAAGAACAACCAAAGTAAGCGCTATCAACATAGGGGAATTTAAAAATGTCATACGCTTGGTAATGGTATCCCAATCCCATAAATAATCTGAGTACCTAATATGTAAAACCTGAGATACTATGTAATAACTGTACACCTGGTGCAGCACTCCGCATATAAAACTTAATACAGCAATGGATAAAATGAATTTGAGATACTTGCCATTAAAAAGCAAACGGCTGCTGAGATAAATAGCTGTATAAACCAGTATTAATTTAAAAGGAAGTTGGCTTAACTCGTAAAACAAATTTTTCCAGAACGAATAATGGGGACTGCGCCAGAGAAATGCATAAGTAAGTATATACACAAGCCACAGCGAAATATGAATAACCGGTTTGTAATTCTTCACTAAATAAAGCTAATGGAAATTAGATGATATGCATAGCCGGCGTAATTATTCCGGCGGTTTATTATATCAACAGCAGGTAAGGTTATGTGAATGGCATTACACAATATACGTTCAACATATTTAGCAGTTTATCGTCTCTTACGGCAGTTAATGTAATAGATACATCCAATTCTTTTTTCAGAAATTATTAATGCGATACTTGTATTGACGAATACTAAAAACTAAAATCATGAAAAGTTACTTGCTTATATTTTTATTGATCATGCTTAATGTACCTGTGCCTTTATCTGCACAGCGAAAAACTATTGCAGCAGTTTTTACCGAAGCGCCACCAAAGCTTGATGGTAATTTAAATGATGACTGCTGGAAAGATGCACCTATAGCAACTGGCTTTATTAATTCGTATCCAAAGTTTGGCGTACCATCTCCATACAAAACAGATGTAAAGATCGTGTATGATAATGATGCTATTTATGTGAGCGCTTATTTATACGATGATCAGCCCAATAATATTCCAAAAGAATTGTGCGAAAGAGATGGTTCTGCTTTTTCTGATTATTTCATCATCAGCTTTGATACTTATAATGACAAACAAAATGGGTATCGCTTTGTAATAAGAAATACAGGTGTTGTATCGGATGCAAAGATCACAAATGGTAACCTGGATTTTAACTGGGATGCGGTTTGGGAAACAAAAGCTGTTTACAAAAATGATGGATGGGTTACTGAGACAAGAATTCCATATTCTGCCATACGTTTTCCTAAAAAAGAGATACAGGATTGGAATGTACAATTCAGCCGTGAGCATAAACGCAGCGCTTCTTATTCCCAATGGGCGCCTATAGATCCTGCAATTGCAGGTGTATTGAACCAATGGGGGCAGTTAACTAATTTAAAAAATATTGATCCGCCATTGCGACTTTCTTATACTCCCTATCTCAGCAGTTCAATTACAAGAATTCCTTCAGCCAATAAAACTTTCAGGTATCATAAATATATAAACGGGGGAGCAGATATTAAATGGGGTATTAATGAAAGCTTTACGCTGGATATGACACTCATTCCTGACTTTGGCCAGGTACAATCTGATTACCAGGTTTTAAATCTATCACCTTATGAAGTTAAGTTTGATGAATTAAGACCGTTCTTTACTGAAGGCTCAGAACTATTTAATGATGCCGGAATATTTTATTCACGCAGGATAGGGAAGAGGCCGCCTGCATACTACGCTGCCGGGGGTCAATTAAAAAATCATGAATCTATTCTTGATAATCCTTCAGAAACAAAGTTGATCAATGCTATAAAATTCTCAGGAAGAACAAAGAATAATGTTGCGATCGGAATTTTTAATTCTGTTACGTCTCCTATGTATGCAACAATATTAAATGATAGCTCACATGCAACAAGAATATTTAAGACGGCTGCACTTACAAATTATAATGTATTTGTATTGCAAAAAACATTGAAATATAATTCAGCTGTAAGCTTCACGAATACAAACATGCTTGCTGAAGGCAATAGCCGTAAAGCTAATGTGAGTGTATTGAAATTTAATTTCAGGAATAAAAAGAACAGTTTTGAATGGGCTGGTAATTTCGGTACCAGCATTATTAATGATACAAAAAACAGTTCCGGCATTTCTTACCGAACATCGTTTTCAAAGATAGGCGGCACCTGGTTGTATGGAATATCTCATGGTATTGATGATGACGAATATAATTACAATGATCTTGGCCTGATGTTCAGGAATAATCTTATAAGCAACAGGGCATATATTACCTACAATGGATTTAAGCCACAAGGCATTTTTAATAATTTTAATTATACAACATCTGTCAATTATAATTTGCACTACAAGCCTGCCGGCTTTGAAAGTTTTGTTATAGGCCAACAGCTTTCGGGTCAATTTAAAAACCAATGGGAAATATTTTTCCCTGCTTCGTATCATTCAGCTTCTTACGATTATTTTGAGCCGAGAGTTGCCGGCAGAAAGTTCAGGAACGATGCTTACATCCAGTTCTCACCTTTTATTGAAACAGATGGAAGAAAAGATCTTTCTATAAGTTCCCAGGTTGATTATATAAAAACATTTAGGCAAGGGGCTAATACTTTTGGGGTAACTGTTAGTCCGCAATACAGGTTTAGTCATAAATTAAAAGCCTCTTTGGATCTTTTATATAACAGGCAAAATAATAACCGGGGCTTTGTGGCGCTGAACAATAATGATATCATTTTTGGTGAAAGAAATATAACTACTTTTTCCAGCGGGATAAATTCAAGGTATATTTTCAGCCCAAAATCAAACATAACTTTCAGGGCCAGGCATTACTGGAGCAAAGTTCAATACGCTTCATTTTATAAATTACAAAATGAGGGTACACTTAGCCAGCCAATTGTGTATGCTACTAACAATGACAGGAACTTTAATACTTTCAACATCGATTTTGTTTACACATGGTATTTTGCTCCTGGCAGCCAGTTAAATATTATCTGGAAAAATAATTTTTCACAAGATGAACAATTCAGGGATTATACTTACCTGAAGAATTTGAGCCAGACCTTTGCCGAGCCGCATAATAATATTGCAATAGTAAAGATCCTGTATTACCTGGATCATGCACGGGTAAAGCATTTGCTAAAAAAATAAACCAATAGTAAATTTATGCAGAATGTTAAGTGAGTTTTAAACTTTTCCATACTTCTTCTTTATACATTTCACTCACAGGTATTTTAAATTCGGCTGCTGTTAACTGGGTTTGTTCAATGGTTTTAATGTGGTGCAGTGAAACGATATAGGATTTATGGGTCCGTATAAAAAGGTGTGCAGGGACTATCTCAAACACATCGGCCATATTTCCTCTTACCAATATTTTCCTTTCCGCGGTTTGAAAGCATAAATAGTTATCCTGCTTTTCAATAAAAATAATATCCGCTATTTTGATCTTATGTACCTGTGTTCCGCTTTTTAAAAGCACAAATTCATTTATGGGTGTACCACTATCTTCATTTATAACCTTGCCCGAATGGTGATAGGCTTTATTAGTTGCTTTTAAGAATCTTTCAAATACAATTGGCTTTACTAAATAATCCAGTGCGTTAACCTCGTAACTTTCTACTGCATATTCTGAGTAGGCAGTTGTGAAGATCACCAGTGGCTTGTTATCAATTTGTTTTAAAAAATTTATTCCTGACATATCCGGCATATTGATATCCAAAAACATCAGGTCAATTTTTGTTTGATGCAAGAATGGGATAGCAAGCAATGGATTTCTGAATGTGTTAGCCAGCTCCAGGTATGGCACCCGGGCAACATACCTTTTTAATACATTTATTGCTTCGGCTTCATCATCAATAATTATACACTTCATGCGCCGGAATTTATTTGCAGTTTAACTATAAATTTATTTTCCTCTTCGTTAATTAAAAGCTTGTGTTTGTCGGGGTATAAGAGCTCCAATCTTCTTTTTACATTCACCAGGCCAAGCCCTTTATCGGTGATAATCTCTTCTTCATTTTGCCGGACAATCTCATTCGTACACTTAAAAAGCACAGCTGCACCATCGGCTTCGATACTTATTTCTATCACAGATCTTTTTTGAAGCGAAACACCATACTTAAATGCATTTTCAATAAAAGGTAAAAATATCATAGGAGCTATTTGTGTATCCGTGTTACCGCCGACGTCAAATTTTACGGTAAGCTCATCTCCGGGATAACGCAGCTTGAATAAGCCAATGTAATCCTTAATATATTGTATCTCTTTTTCTATTGTTACCAACTGGTTATTATTCTCATAAAGAGAATACCGCATCAACCCCGATAATTTTAATATTCCATTCTCCAGTTCCGCAGCATGATATTTTTGAGAGATGGAAAATAATGCGTTGAGAGAATTAAAAATAAAATGTGGGTTAATCTGGGCTTTTAAAAAGTTCAACTCGTTGGTAAGCTGGCTTTCTATCAATGCACGTTTTTGTTTTTCATTATGTATCCATTGTTTAATTAAATAATCAATAATTAAAATAGAGGCTAGGAGAATATATATTACCAGGCTAAATATGCCTACGGGGATGTGCCCCCATAAATGCATAAAATGAAAGCCTGGTAAAAGCCATCCTTTTGTCAATACTTCTGATACGAAGAAGAATAACAATACCGCTGTAAATAGAACATACAGCTTTACAACTTTTTTTTCTTTGGTAAAAGATGGAAGTATAAATTTTAAAATGGTAATGATAAACGCCGTTTTGAATAGTAGGTCGCAGATGGCAAGTATTACATAGGCTGGCAGATCGATGAACTTTGCCGGCATATGAGGATGATCTATTTGAAACAACAAATTCTTATAGGTAAGCAGCAGGAGAGCAAAAAGAACAGCTCCGATTAATGTTTTAAAGATGGATCTCACTTGCAATTAACTTTTCGTGAAAGTTATTATTATAAACAAATGTAGTTAGTAATTTATGTGAGAAGCAATATTGCAATCTCAAATACTAACGTTTTCGTACCAAATAGTTTATCACTTACACCATTGCTTTTACAATAACATTTCTATTCTCTAATCTTTGTTTTTTAAATCACCTGCAATTCAAAAAAAACTAATTGTATGTATAAAATTTTATTTTCTTTTTTAGTTATGCTCTTCATGAATGCAGACGCTAAGGCACAACTATTGGTAAAGGTTTCGGGTAATGTTATAAATAAAAATGATCAACCCGTGCAAAATGCAACAGTTACTTTGCTCAGAGCAAAAGATTCGGGACTTGTAAAAACAGCCATTGCCGATAAAGCCGGTAAGTACGAATTTGTGAATATTAAGCCCGGTAATTATTTGGTAGCAGCTTCTTCCACAGCTTTTGCGAAAACATTTTCAAATACTTTCGAGGTTGGCAGCCAGACTGTTGAAGTGCTCACGCTTTCCCTTGCAGAAGCAGTGCAACAACTTACCGGGGTTAATGTAAATGCAAAGCGCCCCTTTATAGAAACATTGTTGGATAAAACAGTGGTAAATGTAGAAGCATCTCCTTCAAGCGCCGGCGCTACAGTTATGGATGTGCTGGAAAAATCGCCGGGCATCATTGTAAATAATGAGGGTGTTATCAGCCTTGCGGGTAAACAAGGTGTAATAGTTATGGTGGATGGAAAACCTTCAAACCTTACGGCTGCAGATCTTGCCAATATGCTTAGGAATATGCCTGCATCAGCAATGGAGCAGATAGAGATAATGACCAATCCCTCCTCAAAATATGATGCATCGGGCAATTCAGGGATCATTAATCTCAAAACAAAAAAAGGAAAAGATCCGGGATGGAATGGAACGATCACAGCCGGTCTTTCAGTTAGTATAAATAAATTTTATGACAAAACAGACGTATTTGTAAAATCTCCCGGCAGTTTCAATTTTAATTACAGGAAGAAGAAGGTTAATATTTTTGGAAATTATAATCCTAATTATTTTACAGGTGAAACACAGCTTGAACTGGATAAGATCTTCTTTTACAACCGGGCAATAACAGGTTATTCTTACGAGGACATCAGGTTTAAAATGAAAAGCTTTAGCAATACCATAAAAGCAGGATTGGATCTTTATGCTGATAAAAAAAATATTTTTGGAATAGTATTTAACGGCTATCTTCTTAACGGTTCCCCAAAACAGCTTGCTTCCATATTGGTACAAAACGCCGCAAAGCAAAAACAATCTGATATATTTTCACTTTCAGAGAATGACCTGCGTTTTGAGAATTTTAATACTAACCTGAACTGGAAACACACCTTTGATACAACGGGACGTGAACTAACTATCGATGCTGATTATGTAGGCTACTCCAACATTTCAAAAGTTTTATTAACCACTGATTATTATAATGCCACAGGGCAATTTATAAGCCGTTCTCTCCTGAGGGGTAATTTGCCGGCAACTATAAATATTTATTCTTTTAAAAGTGATTATACAAAACCGTTTAAAAACGGAAGACTTGAAATGGGCGTGAAGTTCAGTTATGTTAGAAATGATAATAGTGTAAAATATGAAAGGCTCATAAATAATTCCTGGAAGGAAGAACCGAATTCCAACCGCTTTATTTATGATGAAAATATAAATGCCGCCTACATTAATGTAAATAAGAAAATAAATAAATGGACCTTACAAGGGGGCTTGCGCCTTGAAAGTACCATTGCCAAAGGCAAGCAGGTAACTGCAAATAAAAATTTTAAAAGAGATTCGCTCAATCTTTTCCCAACCGCCTTTATTGGGTATGCGATAAATAAAAATAACCAGTTGAACTTTTCCTACGGCCGTAGGATCAACCGGCCCAATTACCAGGAGCTGAACCCATTTGTTTTATACATTGATTCACTCTCGTACAGGGTTGGTAACCCGGCGCTAAAACCCCAATACTCTCAAAATTTTGAGCTGGGATATGTGTATAGAAACAAATACAGCGCTAAACTAAATTACTCACACACAAAAGATGTTATCACCCAAATGCTGGCAGCAGACATTATCACGCAAAAGACTTTCATGACCACTAAAAATGCAGCAGATTTTAAAAATATGGGTGTAGCCATTGCGCTGCCGCTTACAATAACGAAGAAATGGGGCCTTAATTTATTCTCAAACATTTTTAATAATCATTATAAGGGGATTTACAACGCTGATACATCGGATCTTTCTCTTACCTCTTTTACCATAACAGCTTCCAATGCTTTTACACTCAGCAAAACTTTTACATTAGAAGTAAGCGGTTTTTATCGGCACAAAGGAATGGAAGGAATTACTTTTTTCGATCCTACATACCAAATGAGTATTGCCGCCCAAAAGCAGATCATAAAAGGCAGGGGTACATTACGCATTAATTTTCGTGATCCTTTTGCATGGCAAAAATTTAAAACAACCAATTATTATAAAGATCTGACTTTTGTGCATGCAGGCCATGGCGATGCCCGTCAATTCACAGCTACATTTACTTACCGGTTTGGGAAAAATAACCTGCAGCCAAGGAGGAGAAATGCAGCAACCCAGGAGGAGCAAAACCGGATAGGAGGGCTATGATCGGCAAACCAGGATAGAATATTTAAATTTTCCATCAATCCTGTTTTCGAACCATTCGTATTATAGGAAGCATTGGTTTGACAATGGTTTATAAAACTTATTATTTTCTTTCCAGCACATTGGGATCCTAAGCTTAGAATTCCACGTGGACAAGTTGTC
>JADMIO011631511.1_pt1 | contig 74186 bp, 36 predicted proteins | sample 8958161 | NCBI WGS metagenome assembly JADMIO01 (sample SAMN16585339, study PRJNA669376) | soil metagenome | isolation source: Crop rotation soil | place: USA: Cullars Rotation, Alabama | collected 2011
GTTGAAAATCACGACCCGCCAGCATTTCCATCTTCATCGTCTTTGTAAAATCAAGATCAACCGGCATGGCATTCAGCGATACTTCACGCTTGCCTTTTTCATCGGTAGCCGTGATGCCATCTCCCCATTGTACGTATTCGGGTGTTTCATAAGAGGCCGTTACACCCTGTACGCCTGGCACCAACGCAAATGCTTCCTTAATGCTTTGAAAGTTTTGCAACATGCTGCCAGCCACCGGCAATACCACTACCTGGTCCTTTTGATAGCCCAGGTTCTTTGTTTGCATATAGTGCATTTGTTGCAAAATGATGACGGTATAGATGATCAGGAAAACGGAGATACCAAATTGTATTACGATCAGTCCTTTTCTTAAGGCATTATTGCCACCGCCAAAGGAGAAGCCCTTCTTTAACACGCCCATTACCTGTGTGCCAGATAGCACCAGCGCAGGATAAAGACCTGCGAAGAAACTCACCAGCAATGCAAACAATACCAGCGCAGCCAGCGGCAAAGGTTGCATCAATACGGTTGGTGTAAAGGCTTTACCCGTGATCTGGTTAAATGCGGGGATCAGGAAAATCGCCAATACAAAGGCAGCCATGGCCGCAATAAAAGTGATGATAAATGATTCACCGATAAACTGGAAAAATACCTGGTCCTTGGAGGCACCCAATACTTTGCGCATACCGATCTCGCCGCTCCGACCGGCAGATTGAGCGGTGGCCAGGTTGGTATAATTGGCGCAGGCGATGATGAGGATCAGCAAGGCAATAATGGTAAACATGTAGATGTACCGGATGCTGCCATTGGGCTCAAAGCCGCTCAGGGATGAATAAAGGTGTACTTTTGTAAGCGGCTCAATATGATACGTGAGATAGTCATTCCCCTTAAAACCCAATTCCTGCCGAAGGGCCGGCGATTGCATATAATCCTTTACCTGTGCGGCAAACAGGGGTACACTTTTCTCATCCCGCAACAGGAAATAAGTGATCCAGTTGGCATTCCACCAGGTTTCTTCTTTTACATTATTACCAAGGTTGAAGAACTGGGTCACAAAATCAAATTTCAATTGGGAGTTCTGTGGTGCATCTTCGCAGATGGCGGATACACGGAGTTCCTTACCGCCCGAGGTCAATGTTTTGTTCAGGGCATCCGTTGTTGTCCCGAAATATTTCTTTGCCATGGAACGGGTCAGCACGATCTTATCCGGTGCATCCAGCGCAGTGCTGGCATCTCCCGCGATCATTGGAAAAGTAAATATTTTGAAGAAGGGTTGGTCAGCATACAAAATCCTGGGTTCATCAAAAATTTGTTCACCACTCTTGATCGTATTATGACTCAGGTAAGTGCGCACGTATTGTTCCACCAAGGGGAAGGTCCGTTGGAATTGTGGCCCTACCCTGGTTCCGGTTGTTGCAACCGTGTTTAATGTACCTGCGCTGCTGTATTCCATCGTGGCCCGAACAATGCGACCGGCATTGGCATTGAACTTATCATAACTCAATTCATGAGTGATAAAAACACCGATCTGCAAACAGGCCGCCAGTCCAAGGGTTAGCCCAAGGATATTGATGCTGGCATATAATTTATTTTTTTGAAGATTGCGGAGCGCTGTTTTTAAATAGTTGCGAAACATATATTGTCGGTTTAGTAGTTGTTGTATGGTTTGATAGGATACGCTATTCCGTCCTTAAACTTTTAACGGGGTTGGCCAAAGCAGCCTTGATGGCCTGGAAGCTGATCGTAAACAACGCGATCAGCATCGCCACTACACCGGCAGCCACGAATATCCACCAGCTGATCTGGATACGATACGCATAGTTCAGCAACCATTTGTCCATCGCCGTCCAGGCTAATGGAAAGGCGATCAGCGCGGATAACAAAACCAGTTTCAGGAAGTCGGCTGACAATAAACCCGCAATGCCTGACACACTTGCACCCAGCACTTTGCGGATACCGATCTCCCGGGTTCTTCTTTCGGCTGTGTAGGCGGCCAATCCAAATAAACCCAAACAGGAAATGATGATCGCCAGTGTAGCAAATACATTCGACAATTTGCTGATCAGCATTTCGTTGGTAAACCGGCTATTGAACTCATCGTCTACAAAGCGATAGCTGAAAGGATAGGCCGGGTTATTTCTTTTCATGACGGCTTCGATTGCTGAGAGGGCCTGCCGCTCATTTGTTTTTGGTTTTAAGCGCATATACATCACCGTTGTTCGTACGGGTGCGATGCATATATATAAAACCGGGTCAGGCTTTCCATACATGTTACCGTATACATAATCATTGATAACACCCACCACTGTTGCCTTGGTGGTATCGCCTTCATTGTGCAGTGTTTTGCCCACGGCGCTTCCCTTGCCCATCAGCGCTTCCAGCGATTTGGTGATCAGTACATTCAAGCCGCCCTGGAACACCGTGTCGGCCTGTACAAAGTCACGGCCATCCAGTACCTTCAGGCCGTTTGTCTGCATAAACTCCGGCGTTACCGCCCGGGTAGAGATCAGTATCTTGGCATTGGCAGGTTTCCCTTCCCAGGTTAATCCATCTGTGTTGTTGCCATCATCGATGGTGCTATGATCCGATAAGGCTACGTTTTCAATCAGGCCCGTGTTGAGCAGGTCCTGTTTTATAACGGGGTAATGCGGGCCGATCTCTCCCACTACATCGGTGGCAACAATATTGTCTTTTGTGAAACCAAGTTCACGGTTCTTTACGTGCTGTATTTGCTGGTAAATAATGATGGTGCTGATGATCAGGACAATGGACACGGTAAACTGCACCACCACCAGGCCCTTGCGGATAATGGTGGCGCTGCTGCCTTTCAGCTTCACTCCTTTTAAAACATAAACCGGGTTAAAAGAAGAAAGGTATAGCGATGGATAACTTCCGGCCACCAGGCCGCAGACCAGCGTGATCAATAAAAGGGCACCCAGGTGATAAGGATTGGTAAGACCGAGCGTGAGTTGTTTTTGCACCAGCAGGTTAAAGGCCGGCAATGAAAGCGCCATGATAAACGTGCCTACGATGGCGGCCAGCAGGGCCATAAAGATCGCTTCGCCGATAAACTGCAGCACCAGCTTTTGTTTGCCTGCGCCCAGCACCTTACGCACACCAACTTCACGAGCCCGCTTTTCACTTCGTGCCGTAGAAAGATTCATAAAATTGATACAGGCAATAAAGAGGATGATCCAGGCGATCACAGAAAATAAATGCACATATTCGATGCGACCACCACCCGTTAGCTTGCCATTATCGAAATCATCATACAAGCGCCAGTTGTTCATGGAGAACAGGAAAGGTCTTGCGATGGAGCCGGATTCGCGCTGCTGTATAAAATTGTAGAGTTGCTTGTCGATGGTTGCAGGTTGTACACCTGGTTTTAATTCCACATAGGTAGACAAACAATTATTGCCCCAGTGATGCGCCCATTCGCTGCGATCGTACCATACTTTAAAAGGCGCCAGCCATTCAAAATTTAAGGAAGAGTTGATCGGGATATCCTTTACCACGCCGCCGATCACATAATCCTGTTTGTTGTCGACACGAACGGTCCTGCCTACGATGTTCTTTTCATTACCAAAGAATTTCTTCGCTGCTTTCTCGGTGATCACCAGCGAATACAATTGACTAAAAGCCGTATTGGCATTGCCTTCCACAAACGGCAGGGTAAACATGTTAAAGATGGAGGACTCCGCATATTTGCCGGAAGCGTACACTGGTTTATCACCAATGGTAAACAACTGTGTTTCCTGCCCTTCTGTTGTGCGGCAAGTGTTAGCGATACCCGGCATTTCCGCCTGTATGGCCGGCCCAAGCAGGCCCGGTGTGGAACCAAAGGTAGCGGTATAGCTATCGTACTTTTGGTTTTCTCGTACATAATAAAGGTTGTTCTTCTTGGTATTGAAACTATCGTAATTAACCTCGTCTTCCACCCAAATAAATATCAGTCCTGCGCAGGTAATACCAATGGCCAGTCCGAAAATATTCAGGAAGCTGTATCCTTTGTTTTTCCAAAGGTTTCTCCAGGTGCTTTTTAAATAATTTTTGAACATTGTCTTTTATTTATTTATGGTAGAATGCTGGTGTAGCATATTAGTTCCAGGCACATTTTTTTGATACGTTAACATTGGCCCGAATGTTACAATTGAATAACCAATGACGATTATTTTATCGTGATGGTCAAATTCTTAAAATACCCATCGGAGCCATTGCCCACCCAAAAGCCGACCCAGCCTTTTTTACGATCGCTCAATTGGTTCACGGTAATCGATGGTTCGCTGGCATTATTCACAAACACTTTTACCACCGGGTATTGCACAACGATTTTTACATGAAACCACCCGGACGGATCAGGAACGTGCTGCACGGTCTTTTCATACAAGCCGGGATGCTCATCCCGCAGTTTGTTCCAGGTATACACCGGGTGCGAAATATATTGCAGGGAGTGATCCTTGCGCTGCGGGTTCTTAAAGTTGAAAGGGCGAAAATAGATGGCGTCAAAAGTGCTGTCATTCAACCCGTGAAAGGCAAATCCAACAAAGCTTTCACCCTGTATATCCTTTCCTTTGATATCCAGTTCTATTTCCCCGTTCATAAAATTTGAACCGTTCATTCGCAGGAAACCGTCCCCCTCCTTTGCATTTAAATAAACAGCATCGGTATAAGTAACCTGCCGGTTAAAAACTGTCCAGCTATTGCTGCTGGTTACCTTCGACAGGTCAGGTCTTGATTCGACCTGTTGCGCTGACAATCCAGCCATCCAGGACGTCAACATCATCACCATTAAAAATTCTATTCTGCTCATTTGTTCAAATTTCGTGTAACCGATACCGTTATTCTGTACGTAAACTCCTGACCGGGTTGCGCACTGCGGCCCCGATCGTATTCAGACTGACCACGATCAATGTAAGCGCCAGTATGCACACGCCTACTACCATAAACAGCCAAAAACTGATATTGATATGGAACGCATATTTTGCCAGCCAGTTGCTCATCAGCCACCAGGCAAGCGGTACGGCTATTAAAAAGGCGATGCCTACCAGTTTTAAAAATTCTTTGGAGATCAGCATCAACACCTGTTGCAGCGATGCACCCAATACCTTGCGGATACCGATCTCGCGAACCCTTTTTTCGATCGTAAAAGAAGCCAGCCCGGCAAGACCGATACAACAAATAAAAATGGCCAGGGCCGAAAAGATCGTGGTGATGCGGTTGATCAGGTTTTCTGCAATAAACTTTTTACCAAATACCTCATCTACAAACTGGTATTCAAAAGGCACCGAAGGATTATATTGTTTAAAGATGGTCTCGATCGAACGCAGTGCAGTCTGCGGTTGCACGGAGGGCGCCAGGCGGATGCTGACCGAATTCGAATTGCCCGGGTCAAAGAAGATCATCATCGGGTCCACCGCTTTAAAGGGTGATTCCATGACTACATCATCGGTTACGCCGATCACCGTATATGTTTTGCCGAAACGCATCAGCATCCCCACCGGGTTCTTTAAGCCCATCGCCGCCACGGCGCTTTTATTTAACAGCATCGCCGTTGAATCCGAAGGAGTGCCCGAAAAGTCTTTACCTGCCAGCATTTTGATGCTCATGGTCTTCGCAAAGTCCAGGTCCGTGGTATTGCCAGCCATGATAATCGTGGAGCCCGCCGGCTTGCCTTCCCAATCCGGTGAAGGATTCTTCCACCAAACTTCGGTGATCGGCGACAGCGTTCTCGTTACCGCGGTGATCATTCCCGTCTTTAATAATTCCTGCTTGATGACCGCAAAATTCTTATTCACATCAGGCGAGGCCGGCAGCATGATCAGGTTGTTGGGATTGTAACCGGTATCGCGGTTTTTGATATGTTGCAGTTGCTGGTAAATAATGATAGTAGCGGAGATAAGTACGATTGAGATCACGAATTGTCCGACCACCAGCATGCGCCTTGGCAGGGCCGCTTTTTTTCCGGCCAGGAAAGTTCCTTTTAAAACAGCCACGGGGTTAAAGGACGAAAGATACAAGGCCGGGTAACTGCCCGCCACCAGGCCGGTTACGGCAATGATGCAAACCGCGGCCAGTAAGAAATCGGTTTGGAACAAATGCAGCTCCAGTTGTTTATCCACCAGGGTATTGAACAAAGGCAGTAACGCATACACCGCCACAATCGATACCAGGAAAGCTGCAACAGAAAGGATCACCGATTCAAAAAAGAATTGCAACACCAACTGGCGCTTGTCGGAGCCCAGCGTTTTTCTGACACCCACTTCCTTGGCGCGTTTTTCCGAACGTGCGGTGGAAAGGTTCATAAAATTGACGCAGGCGATCAGCAGGATGATAAAAGCGATGATGGTAAAGAGCCGTACGTATTCGATCATGCCGCCTATATTTTTTCCATCTCTAAATTCGCTGTAGAGACGCCATTTTTCCATCGGGAAAGAGAAATAAGTGCTGATGCCTTTGTCGGATGGATCATGCTGCAGTTTTATCGCATTGATCTGTTTATCGAGTTGACTCATATCAGCACCCGGCGTGGTCTGAATGTACACGCTCCAGGAAGAATTCTTCCAGTCGGAAAGGTTTCTTTTCAGGTGATCATTCTCATAATTAAAAGCATCGATAAAATCAAACTGCATGGAAGAATTGGCCGCCACGTCTGCCACCACGGCAGTCACTTTTACGCTGTATTCATTGTCCATGCGAAGCGTTTTACCGATCGCTTCTTCTTTTCCAAACAAGGCTTTGGCGGTGGATTCGGTCAGCACGATCGAATAGATATCCGGCAGGGCATTCGCTGCTGAACCTTCCTTAAACTGCCAGGTAAATACATCAAAAAAATGATCGCTTACGGTGTAACTGCGTCTTTTTAACTTGAGATCTCCATAAGAGAGCGTGTGTGATTGTTCATGCGTGGTGACCACCGCATTTTTTATCTGGGGCGAACTGCCCTGCAGCGTCCTTGCCAGGGGCAACACCATGTTCTGATCGGTAAAGGTTTGGTTGTTAAAAGTACGGTGCGCCATTACCTGGTAAATATTGTTGTAATTGGCATGAAACTTATTATAAGCCAATTCATCCTGAACCCATAAAAGGATCAGGATGGTACAGATCATGCCGATGCTCAGGCCGAGGATATTGGTGATGGAGAAACCACGGTTCCTGGAAAGATTTCGCCAGGCGATTTTCAGATAATTTTTGAACATGTTGTTTTAAATTATTGCTGGTTGATAAATGATCATCTATTCGGTCCTTAAACTTTTCACGGGGTTTGCCATTGCCGCTTTGATTGCCTGGAAACTGACGGTGAGCAGTGCTATCACCATGGCTGCAACCGCTGCGCTCAACAATAACCATACACTGATATTGACGCGGTAAGCAAAATCCTGCAACCATTGATTCATGGCCATCCAGGCCAACGGCAGGGCGATACAGGCCGCTACCAGTACCAGTTTCAAAAAGTCGGCAGACAACATTTGCACGATACCCGCTACGCTGGCGCCCAATACTTTTCTTACACCGATCTCCTTGGTTCTTTGTTCGGCGGTAAAAGTGGCGAGGCCAAACAAACCCAGGCAGGCGATCAATACAGCCAGCATGGTAAACACCAGGGCAATTTGCCCCTGTTTTTCTTCCGCCTTGTATTGCTTCGCGAAATTGGCATCAAGGAAATGGAAATCGATGGGACTGGTCTTATCAAAACGACGGTATGTTTTTTCCAAAGCTGCCAGGCCCTCGGGTATCTTGCCCTTGGCGATCTTTACATAAAAATTATCACCCTGGGAAGCTCTTGCCGGCATCACCATTACCATCGGGTCCACCAGGTGTTGTAAGGAATAGGTATGAAAATCTTTCACCACGCCGATGATGGTGCGTTCGGCAGTATTGCCTTTTTCATCGATGATGAACTTTATCTTTTTGCCTTCGGCATTTGTCCAGCCCAGTTTCTTTTTAAGCGTTTCGTTGATAAGGGCAGCGCCATCTTTATCTGATCCTGCTGTAGCCGAAAAATTCCTGCCTTCCTCCACTTTTATTTCCATGGCGGGCATATAATCCGCATCCACCATCAGTTCCTGCGCCATGATCGTATTGGTTGAAAAACTGCCATCCGCTGTTTCGTAGTAATAACCGTTACCACCCAGGTCGTTGTTACCGATGGGATTACCGGCTACAGCAACCGCTTCGATGGCAGGGTTTTTCAATAGTTGTTCTTTAACGGCATCGGTATGTTCCCGCAATTCACGGTTATCAATATGAAAGGTGAGCACCTGGTTCTTATTAAAACCAAGGTCCTTTTGCGAAGTATACCGCAGCTGGCTGTACAGGATCAGCGAACCGGCGATCATGGCGATGGTGATTACGAACTGGAAAACCACCAGCGATTTACGGAAGAGCAGGCTGGCGGCGAGGTCGCCCATCTGTCCTTTCAACGCAGGGATCGTTTTAAAACGCGACATAAACAGGGATGGATAGACGCCGCTGATAAAACCGATGATCACTGAAAAAGCAAGCAGGAATAATACGGTGTTCATCTCCCCAAAACGCCAGAACGACAATTGTTTTTCTGTAAGCTGGTTAAACACCGGCAGGATGGCTGTTACCAACAGGATGCCCAGCCCCGCTGCGATCATCGTCACCACGATCGATTCGGTAAGGAACATCAATCCTAACTGCATGCGGCCGGAGCCTACTACCTTACGCACGCTGATCTCCTTGATCCTTGAAGCGGAACGGGCCGTGCTAAGGTTGATATAGTTGATAATGGCGATCAGCAGTATCAGCGCAGCAATTCCTGTGAACATATACACCCGGCTAATGCTGCCATTGGCAGATATTTCAAAACGTAGGTTGGAATGCAGGTGAATGGAAGTGAGCGGTTGCAACTCGATCTGGAACTCATCCACCTTCATCACTTTGCGGATGTTTTGCTCTACAAACTGCGGCATCCTTGACTGTAGTTTCGCAATACTGGTGCCCTTTTTCAGCAACAGGTAAGTAAACAGTTCGGAATTTTGCCAGCTACCCTGGTGATCCGGTGGAATGGAGCGCAGCGCGCTGAAACGCAACTGTGAATTTAGCGGCACATTCTTCAATACGCCGGTTATTTTATTGGGAAATGTTTTATCAAAATAAATCGTTTGATCCATCGCTTTCTGTGCATCACCAAACAGTTTCACCGCCAGGGTTTCATCAATCACGATACTCTGTGGTGTGCTTAATGCCGTAGCAGGATCGCCATACAAAAGCGGGAAACTAAAAATATTGAGTATGTTCTTATCGGTAAAATAGATATCATCTGCCTTCAGCGTTTTATCATTGTAGCTGATGATACCGCCACCTTCGGTGAGGATGCGGGTAGCATCTTCTACTTCAGGAAAAGCGTCTTTGATCGCTGCGGCGAAAGGTGCTGAGGTGACGGCCGCATGCAGGTCGTTATCGGCCCAGCGTGCATGCTGTGCCACACGGACAATGCGGTCGGCCTTTGTATGAAAACGATCAAAACTCAATTCATCAGCGACATACAACACGATCATCCAGCAGGCGGCAAGGCCTAAGGCAAGTCCGAAAATGTTGATGGCCGCATAAGCTTTGTGCCGGGAAAGATTACGAAGAGCGATCTTAAAATAATTCCTGATCATGGCGGTTATTTATTGGTGATGACTGGCGAAATACCCAAGGTGCCAGAACAGTAACAATAAAGGTGCCCTGATAAAAAACATTCATTTTCAACTACTAATATATTAATCTATAAAATATGTGTTCGGAAGCGATACAACCGGTGTTCGCTTTCGGCATGCGATAATTTCGGCGGACAAAGTTGTGCTACTGCGCGGTAAGTGGAGATATTTGATGGATGCTCTTAACAAGACCGGTATGCCCCATTATTAAAATAAAAGAAGATCGTTTCAGTCGTTCACTTTTTTATCATTTTTTTGAAGTACGGGTGCTGCCAAAGTACACCATACTCGGCCCACCCGAGCGTGCCGCGGCAATATCAGGTTGCCCGTCTTCATCCAGGTCCGCAATAGCAAAACCATATACATCGCCTTGTGCATCGCCAAAGGAAACGGGTGTATAATGCATACCGGAACCATCGTTAAAATAAATTGTGGAGGGGGCCGCTACATGCCCCACAATGATATCCATTTTACCATCCTTGTTCAGGTCTGCCAGGGTTAGGGCATATGGCACCACGGTCGCATCGGCAAGGGCCAGGCCTGGCGAAAAGCTATGGTCTCGCTGACCAAAATAACAATACACGCCCTTGGTTTCATCGGTGGTTACAATGTCGGGGAAATGATCCCCATTCAGATCGGCAACTGCCGCCACGCGAATTTGCGCATCCGCCGGCCCGAAAGGGATACGCCGTGTGTCCGGAAAACTGGTATCGGCGCTGCCGAGATACACCCAGCTCTGTCCTTTATCCCGGTGTGGTACCACCAGGTCGATAAAGCCATCCTGGTTGATGTCAGCGGGTGTAATGGTCGTGGCCGGGTAACGCGCAAACGGAATACCATTCGCATCGAAATACCCCTTACCACGGTTAAGACAGATATAATTTGCAAACACCGATTCACTCCTGTTTGCAACAATGATATCCGGCAATCCATCGCGGTTGATATCGGCGATGGAGACATTTCTTGTCTCCCAGCCCGGGAGGCCAAATTCAGACCCGATGCTGAAATTCCCTTTCCCGTCGTTCAGGTAGATCAGCTTGCGATCCGGATCATCATTGCTGATGGCGATATCCATAAAACCATCGCCATTAAAATCGGCCAGGCAACCGGAATAGGAACGGTCCGCTATCTTCCCGAGCGGATAGTTCTTGCGGAAGCCGCCCTTACCATCACCAATAAAAACCCGGTCGATGATGGGCCAGTGTCTTCCCTTTACCAGTAAAAGATCAAGATGACCATCATTGTTTAGGTCTGCGCAACTGATATTCGCCGAGGTGTCGGCCTTCGATTCCAATTTCACGCTATGATTAAAATTCGGGAGATTGTTACTACTCTTATTTGTTTGAGCAAGTATTGCTGCAAACGGCGCCATCATGACGCAGGTAATTAAAACGCAGATTTTCATTGTTATTGTTAAAAGCTTGCCTGCCTGCGAAGTTGAACGATCTTTATCACTCAACTTCATCAAAGCAATCTTACAAAACCGGCAATGTTGCAGCCAGGAAATATTTAATGTAAAATGTTTTGTTTCGTTGAGAACATTCATTTCATTTCTTAACGCTGATCCGTCAAATTTTTTGAACGCTTTTTTCTGAGGCCAGAAATTAGTTTAATAAAGTCAGGATTAGTTGACAACTGTACATGTTTTTTTACATTGTAATACCGAATAATAAAAAAACTATTCATAAAATACCGCTTACAGCACAAAACATTTATTTAAATATTTACACTCCTAAAAAAGACTATTCAGTCCGGAGACTCTTCACCGGGTTAGCCAGGGCAGCCTTTACTGCCTGGAAGCCGATCGTAAACAATGCAATCAACAATGCCATTATACCGGCTACCGCAAAAACCCACCAGTTGATATTGACACGGTACGCAAAATCCTGCAACCATTTATCCATGGCATACCAGGCAACCGGGAAAGCGATCAGCGCAGCGATCAATACCAGTTTCAAAAAATCTTTGGAGATCATGCCAACGATACTGGTCACGCTGGCACCTAACACTTTGCGAATACCAATCTCTTTTACGCGTTGCGTAATGGTAAAGGCCGACAAGCCGAACAAACCAAGACAGGCGATAAAAATGGCCAGGCAGGAAAAAGTGGTAAACAGTGTACCCTGGCGGTTTTCAGCCTGGTAGAGCTTGGCGAAATTCTCGTCCAGGAAAGTGTATTCAAAAGGCGTTTCGGGTAAAAACTTTTTCCAGGTGCTTTGCAATTGTGCAATCCCACCGGCGATGTCCTTACCGGATATCTTTACAGAAATACGACGATAGAACCCCTGGTCAACAGGCAATACCATCACCAGCGGTATGATATGTTCGTGCATCGATTCAAAATGAAAATCCTTCGTCACGCCGATGATCTTTCCTTTTACACCCGCATAAGCAAAGGGCTTTCCAATGGCCTGGTCGGCCGATCTCAGATTCAGTAAAGGCAGGGTGGCTTCATTGATGATATAAGAAAGCGTATCGGCGCCATACTCCCGCGAAAAGTTCCTGCCGGCTGCCATCTTTATCCCGTAGGTGGTAATAAAATCATAATCGGCAGCAATAAATTTTATATCCGCATTGAGTGGTGCCACCGTATCTCCCTGCGGTAACGCAGCGCCCATGGCATCCAGTAAACGACCGGTTGGAATACGCGAAGACCGGCCCGCATCTTTGATGGCAGAACTGGCCATCAGTTCATTCCTGAATGCGTCAAATCTTTTATTCAACGCGTCGCTGTTGGGCAAGGTAACGATGTGCTCACGGTCGTATCCCAACGATTTATTTTGCATATATCCCAGCTGCTGGAAAACGATCACCGTTGCAATGATCAGGATGATAGAGATGGCAAACTGTGTTACCACCAATACCTGCCGGAAAGAGATATTACCCGTTTGCACTTTGATCAATCCCTTCAACACTTTCACGGGCCGGAAGGCCGACATAAAGAAGGCGGGATAAAGACCTGAAAGGATGCCCACCACAAAGGGTACTAAAAACAAGAGGGCAATCATTTTAAAATTAAGTATTATCGACAGGTTGAGTTCCTGCCCGGATACCTGGTTGAGCCAGGGTATACAGAGCCATACAAAGAAGATGGAAAACAGCAGGGCGATCCAGGTCACCAAAACCGACTCGCTCAAAAACTGGGTGATGATCTCTTTTCTTTCTGCGCCCACGGCCTTGCGGATGCCGATCTCCCTGGCCCTTAATACAGAACGTGCGGTAGACAGGTTCATGTAATTGATACAGGCGATCAGCAGTATAAAAAGTGCAATGGCCGAGAAAATGTACACCCGGTTGATATCGCCATTCTCTTCCGCTTCGTAATCAAGATGCGAACGAAGGTGGATATCGGTCAGCTTTTGTAAAGAAAGACTGGTTGTCTTTGAAGGCTTCCTTACCTGGTTGGGCTGCGTAGGAAAATGACGATCGATAAAGGTTGGGAACTGCGAGGAGATCCTTTCCGTATTATAATTAGCTGGCAATAAGATATACGTGAAAAAGGAATTGTTGCCCCAGTTGGTCTTCAGGTTTTCTTCGCCATACACCGTGCTGTCCCTTAAAGTATTAAAAGAAAAAAGTACTTCTGGATGGATATGTGAATTAGAAGGAAAATTTTTAAATACACCTGTAACCTTGTAATTGGTGGTATTGTTTTCACGGATCGTTTTATCGATCGGGTCTTCATTACCGAAATACTTCTTTGCCGTTTGCTCCGACAACATCACGCAGAAAGGAGCGGATAGTGCCGTGGCCGGATTACCTTTCAGCACAGGTACATCAAACACGCTGAAAAGGTTCTCGTCCGCGAAAAATGTCTTCTCTTCATTAAACACTTTTTCTTCATAACGGAGCGGCGTATTCGCATTTGGATAAAGTCGCGTGAGTTTCTCGATATCAGGAAAATCGTTGACCAGCAAGGGCCCAAAGGGTGGCGCGATGGTGCCCAGGTTGAGCAGTTGCTTGCCATCCGGGCTGTTAAATTTCCTGGTAACGCGGTATATGCGATCTGCTTTCTGGTTGTACTTATCAAAGCTAAGTTCGTTGGTAATAAAAACCAGGATCAGCAGGCAACAGGTAAAACCAATGGTGAGCCCGAAAAGGTTGATAAAAGAAGTAAACTTGTACTTCGCCAGGTTGCGGAAAGCAATTTTTAAATAATTCCTGATCATAAAAAGTATTATTAATGAACGATAATCACCGAACGATTGAAATGACTTCTTCGTTACTCTGTTCTTAAACTCTTGACCGGGTTTGCTACCGCAGCCTTGATGGCCTGGAAGGAAACGGTGAGCACCGCAATCGCAATAGCCGATGCACCGGCGATCACAAACACCCACCAGTTGATCTGGATACGGTACACAAAATCCCGCAACCATTCGCTCATCGCCCACCAGGCGATCGGTATGGCGATCAGCATGGCCAGCAGCACCGGTTTGATAAAATCTTTGGTTACCATCGTAGCGATACTGGTTACAGAGGCGCCCAGCACTTTTCGCACACCGATCTCGCGGATACGCTGGCTAATGGCGATCAACGCAATACCAAACAGTCCCATACAGGACAGGATGACGGCAACCACGGCCGCAATGGAAAATCCTCTTGCCATCTCTCTTTCGGAACTGTACCAGCGTTCGATATTTTCATCCACAAATGAACCTTTGAATTCTACACCGGGCTCCACTTTTGCATAAACCGTTTTTATAAGATCCATTGTTGCCAGCGGGTTGTTGGTTTTTATTTTTATAAGGGCATACGCTAATGCATCATTTGGGCTAAGACTGATCATCATCGCATCCGTTTTTTCATGCATGGAGTACAAATGAAAATCCGGTATCACACCAATGACCCGAAGTGGCGCTCTTGCACTGTCTGTATAAAAACTAAGTCCGACCACGTCTTTGGGCGCCAGTTGTTTTGCCATGCTCTCGGTTACGATTACCGCGTTAGCGCTGTCAGTAACATAGGAGGTAGAAAAATCGCGTCCTTCCATTGGTTGAATACCCATGGTGTGCAGCAGGTCGTAATCGGCAGACAACAGGGTACAATTCACCGAGCCGCCTTTATAATCAAACCCCATTATGGATTTACTGGTACTGCCATCTGAACCAACACCAAGGTTAACGGAGGTTCCCGACACATTCAGGATGGAAGTCTGGTTGCTTAGTTGCAGGCGTAACTGGTTGATCACTTCCCTGCTTTTCTCCGGGTTGCGAAGCGGTATGCTTACCAGTGACGAGGTGGAATATCCCAGCGGCGCAGAACGCAGGTAACTAAACTGCTGGTAAATAATAATAGTGGCGCAGATAAGCACACAGGCGATCACAAACTGTGCTACCACCAGCCCGCTGCGAAGCAACCCCGATTTGTTCAGTGTAAATTTTCCTTTTAAGATCTCCGTTGTCTGCAACTTCGATACAATGGCAGAAGGATAGCCTCCTGCGACAAAAGCCACGGCTATTAATACTCCCAGCAAAATCAGCAAAAACAATGGTTGGAACAACATCGGGATATCGAGGTTGGAACCGTTGGTTTGTTGAATGACTTTTATCAATATCGCAGAACCTCCAATCCCTATCATCATTGCCAGCAGGCATATAAAAAAGCTTTCACCAAATACCTGGAGCCACACCTGGCGGCTGCCTGCACCCAGGCATTTACGGATCCCCATTTCTTTGGAACGATTGAAAGAGAGACCGATATTGAGGTTTACAAAATTGAAACTAGCGATCAGCAGGATCATCACGCCAATGAGCAACACAATGTAAACGGCGGCTTTATTGGCACCGCCTGAATTACTCGCTTTTGGGTTGAAATGCATATCGGTTAATGGTAAAAGGCGCAGGGAAGTGTAATCGCCGTTCTCGTCTGGCATGTAACCATCTTTTTCCATAGCTGCCTTATCTGCGGGATGGTATTTTTGCGTAAATGACCGAAGCCTGCCTTCCACTGTATGCCTGTTGGTATTTTTATCCAGCATCACGTATAATTCACTGTGCTGGTTATCCCATTTGCTTTTGATAGCGGAATAGCTCTTGTCGAGTTCGGTTCTTGCCAGCACGTCGAATTTTAGAGAAGAATTGCGCGGAAAATCTTTTATCACCGAAGACACCACCAGGTTTTGCCAGGCACCCGATATTTTTGCCCGGATGGTTTTGCCCACCGGCTCCTCTTTTCCAAATATGATACCTGCTGCCTTTTCGCTCAGTGCTACATCGCCCATATTTCCCAATGGCATGGTAGTATTGCCTTTTACAACAGGAAAGGAGAACATACTGAAGAAATCATTGTCTACCAGTCTGATCCCCAGGTCAAATTCTTTTGATTGGTATTCGATACTGTTACCGGCGTAGCGGATCAGCGTGGCTTTTTCAACACCGATATGTTCGGCAAGTATGGTGGGCTGTGCCGGGTAAGACATCGAAGTGCCGAAATTTTCTCCGTCGGCGTTCCGGGAATAGCTGTACACTTTAAACAGGCGATCCTTATTGGCATGAAATTTATCAAAGCTAAACATGAAGTATACTGTGAGGAATATAAGTATGCTGCAGGTAAATGCAACGCCCATACCCACCACATTAATACCCGTGTACAATTTGTTTTTACGCATATTGCGCAGCATGGTCTTAAAATAGTTCTTATACATAGCTTGGTTTTATTTGAGTTTTTGTTGTTCTGTTTTAAGCTACACTTAAAAATATGGTTGATTAATTTCAAACTCAATGATCGTAACTAATTACCCTCGATATTTTCCATTGCTTGTCTTTATAAACCCAAATGTGCAAAAAACGGAAAGTGCCGTCCAACTTTTCCATCTTACCTGGTTCTGTATAGTAGAATTTATGCCGACCAATTTGAATAGCTCCATATTTTGCAATTGGATATACTTCAAGACTTCCTTCTACAAGTTCCCGCCTCACTTTGGCTTTACTATTACAGCGATACCTGATGGAATTCAGGTTCTCATCGTAGTTTGTAAATCCACCTGCATCATGATAGAATTCAAGATCGGTGGTAAATAATGTTTTCGATGTAGCGGTGTCGCAATCATTAAACGCCTTAAAAAAAATGCTATCCATCGTCCGAATAGTATTAAACAAAGAATTCCCAGGTGTTGAATCGGTGATCGTCTGGGCCATCACACAACTTGACAGGTAGATAAAAATCAGGAAGGCAATTAACCTCTTCATGAAAAATTATTTTATAATATCTAACAGTCGTGAATCCTGTTTAAAAAAGCGGCCAAAAGATTGCTTTTTAGCAGTTCATTATTCCGTTCTTAAACTTTTTATGGGATTGGCAATTGCCGCCCGGATGGCCTGGAAGCTGATGGTGATGATGGTGATCACCACCGCAAGCAAGGCGGCTAGCAGGAATACCCAAATATTGATGTCTACCCGGTAAGCAAAATCCTGCAACCATTTGTCCATGATGTACCAGGCAATGGGTGAAGCGATCACGAAGGCCAGCAGGACCAGCTTTAAAAAATCCTTTGACAGCAAAGCCGCCACCCCGCTTACACTGGCGCCCAGCACTTTGCGGATACCGATCTCCTTGGTACGCTGTTCAGCCGTGAATTTGGCCAGGCCAAACAATCCCAAACAAGCGACAAAAATGGTCAGTCCTGCAAACACGCCCAACAAGCTACCCACCTTTTGTTCCGTAGTGTAGGTGTTGTTAAAACGCTCATCGAGAAAGGAATATGAGAAAGGTTCATCGGAACCCAGCGCTACCCACTCTTTGCGCAGGCCTTCCAATAGTCCCGCCACCTCTTTTGTTTTCAGTTTCACGATCATCATACCTGGATTGGGATCAAGCTTCATCACCAGCGGTGTGATCTGTTGGTGCAGCGACCTGAAGTGAAAATCCTTAACCACACCGATTATGTTGAAAGGGATGGTGTTGCCATGCCTGTCGGTGGTGGAAATGGTATGGCCCGCTGCATTCTCGCCAAAGCCAAAAACCCTGGAGGCGGTTTCGTTGATGATCACTGAAGAAGAATCGGTACCAAAATCTTTGGAAAAATTGCGACCGGATACCAGTTTCATCCCAAGTGTAGGGATATAATTTTCATCTACTTCGTAACGGAGCGTTTTGGTGAGTTGCGCAGCCTTATCGCCGGGATATACAAAAAAGTTGTTGTTGTTATCACTGGAGCCGGCGGGTATAAAACCTGAATTGGTAACACTCACTACGCGGGGGTCACGCATTACTGCATCGCGGAATACGGGTGCCTTATCGCCTAGTTGCCATACCGGCAGGATCATCACCTGGTCCTTATCATAACCCAGTTTCTTATTTTGAATAAAGGATAATTGTTTGTACACGATGGTAGTGCTTACGATCAACACGATGGAAATAAAGAATTGAAACACCACCAGCCCGCTGCGCAGACCAATCGTCTTTTTACCCGAGGTAAATTTTCCTTTTAACACCGCAACAGGGTTGAAAGAAGACAGGTAAAAGGCAGGATAACTGCCGGCCAGTATGCCTATCACTATGATAAACACGAACATCGATGGCCAAAGGAAAGGATGGTCGGAAAAATTCAAGGTAAGCTGCTGACCGGAGAGTTGGTTGAAGAAAGACAGTGCCGCGAACATCAAACCAACAGCCAGCACCAAAGCGATGGCGGTGAGTATGATGGATTCGAATAAAAATTGTTTCACCAGTTCCAGTTTCATTGAGCCCAGCACTTTTCGGATACCCACCTCACGGGAACGCTTAGACGCACCTGCTGTGGACAGGTTCATAAAATTGATACAGGCGATAGCCAGCATGAAAATGGCTACGGCGCCAAAGATGTACACATACCGCACATCCCCGGCAGGGCTCAGGTCGCCCGGGGTATCTGAATGCAGGTGGATGCTGGTGAGCGGCTGCAGGTAAAAGCTGATATTGTTCCCCTTCTTCCTGAAATCAGCCAGCGTTACATGCATGGCCTGGTACAATTCCGGCCCCATATATTTTTCCACTTCACCCGGCAGTTTCGCTTCCAGCTTTTTATAATCGTAACCCTTCTGCAGCACGAGGTAGGTATAGAAATTGGAGCTCATCCAGGTAGATTCGCCGGCTTCCGGCAGACTGGTCATAGAAGCAAAGAGGTCGAAATGAAAGTGGGAATTCACCGGTACTTTATCGATCACACCGGTTACTTTGCAAGGCGCATGTTCTCCTTTTTTGAAACTGATGGTTTTGCCGATCGGGTCTTCGTTGCCAAAATATTTTTTGGCGATGGCCTTTGTGATCACCACCGAATTGGGTTCCAATAAAGCTTTGGCCGCATTGCCCTGTATCAGTGGCAGGGTGAATACCTGGAAGAAATTAGAATCTACAAAGGCAAATCGATCATCATTAAAAGACTTGTCGGCATAGGTTAACCGGGGCGTGCCGTAATCACGGATACGGGTGGCTTCCTCCACTTCAGGAAAATCATTTTTGAATGTTTGCGCCACGGGTGGCATTACGGATGCTTCATTAAAGGTTTCTCCTGCAGTGATGCCACGGAAGTTAACCCGTACGATCCTGTCTGCCTTTTCATTAAACCGGTCGTATCCCAGTTCGTTTTGCACAAATAACATGATCAGCAAACAGGTGGCGATACCGATGGCCAGCCCGAAAATATTGATGGTGGAAAAAGCCTTGTTGTTCCAAAGATTGCGAAAAGCTATTTTAAAGTAGTTTGTAAGCATGGTCGAAATTTTGTAATTGCCCGTTTTCACTGCTATACCAACAATAAGGGTGCCCTGATATACACAATTAATAATCAACTATTAATAAATAACGATTAATTAAATGTGTACGGAACTGATACAACCGGTGTTCGATTTTGCGATCGACCTATAATACAGCCAGTGCTTCAGCTCCAAGCATAAACAGAATTGGGCCGGGCTAAAAAAAATTTTGGCGCGAAATATATTAATCGTAATATTGCGATCAATATGGGAGCAACCAAATCAATAGCATTTTCAGCAAAGGATAATGATATAGCAAAGATTGCGAAAGCGATCTCCCATCCTGCAAGAGTGGCCATCCTTAAGATACTTCTAAAAAGACAGGCTTGTATTTGCGGAGAGATCGTGGATGAATTACCACTGTCGCAAAGTACCATTTCTCAACATTTAAAAGAATTGAAAGAGGCGGGATTGATCAAAGGAGAAATTGAAGGGGTAAAAATCTGCTATTGCATTGATGAAAAACAATGGAAACAGGCGCAGCTGTTGTTGAATGGTTTGTTTATTAGCAACCAAAAGAGCACCGGCGATTGCTGTTGATTTTTTTTATCCTAATCTATCGTAATATACCGATATAAATACTTAAATCTCTTATTATGCAAACAGAACAAACATTAAAAGACCTGGTAAAACAGAAGTACAGCGAGATCGCTTTACAAGACAAGGAAACCAATGAAGCATCCTGTTGCGGCTCTACCTGTTGCAGTACCGAAGTGTATAATATCATGAGCGATGATTACACAGCGCTTGAAGGATACAGTCCCGATGCAGACCTGGGATTAGGCTGCGGCTTACCCACGCAATTTGCAAAAATAAAGAAGGGCGATACAGTCATAGACCTGGGTAGCGGCGCTGGCAATGACTGTTTCATAGCAAGGTCAGAAGCTGGTGAAGCAGGAAAAGTCATTGGCATAGATTTTACTCCCGCGATGATTGATAAGGCAAGGGCGAATACTGAAAAACTGGGCTACAATAATGTTGAATTCAGGCAGGGTGATATTGAAAACATGCCCGTAACGGCCAACATAGCCGATGTGATCGTAAGTAACTGCGTACTGAACCTTGTACCCAACAAAGACGCTGTGATAAAAGATATTTACAGGGTATTGAAACCCGGCGGCCATTTCAGTATTTCTGATATTGTATTAAAAGGCGATCTTCCAAAAGCCTTGCAGAAAGCGGCGGAAATGTATGCAGGCTGCGTAGCGGGCGCCATACAGCAAGATGTCTATCTCGGGCTGATCAAGTCCAATGGTTTTATCAACATTACGTTGCAAAAGGAAAAGCCGATCATCGTTCCGGACGACATTTTAGGCAATTACCTCGATGCGGAAGCATTGAAAGAATTTAAAACAGGCAATACCGGTATATTTAGCGTCACGGTGTATGCGGAGAAACCGGTAAAAGATGCCGCGGCTTGTTGTGGTCCTGAATGTTGTAATTAAAAATTATGAGAAAAGCATTATCAAGACCGGTAGTCATCACTTTATCGGTGGTCCTGTTAAACCTTATATTTGGATTCGACCCAAAGTTTACCATTATTAATTTAATTTGGTTACTGCCATTTAAAACAGCAATATGAAAAAAATACTGGTTCTCTGTACGGGTAATAGTTGTCGCAGCCAGATAGCGGAAGGTTATTTACGGCATTTTGCCGGAACCAAAGCCCAGGTATACAGTGCAGGCATTGAAACGCATGGCGTAAATCCGCGAGCGATTGAGGTTATGAAAGAAGATGGTATCGATATTTCTGGTCATACATCAAACAACATCAATGAGTACCGGGATATCGATTTCGATTTTGTAATCACTGTGTGCGATAATGCAAAAGAGCGTTGTCCCGTATTTCCTTCTTCTGCAAAGCTGTTTCATGAAAATTTTCCTGATCCGGCAAAAGCTACCGGTTCCGAAACAGCCATAAAACAAGCATTTACAAATGTGCGGGACCAGATTAAAGACTACTGTGAAAATTTTGTGATCGACAATCTTTAATATTTTTCGTGTATTGAAGTCTCTCTATTGATTAATGATGTATAGTTCGCACTTGCCCTTTTTCCAACAATATTTGCCTGCAGAAATTACAATTATTTGCTTTTGAAACAATGTTGGCGATCAATGCTATTCCGTGCGCAAACTCCTGGCGGGATTTGAAACAATCGTTCTAAACGCAAGACCACTCACCACGGCAAAAGTGATCACAAGCGTAGTAAGTCCGGCAAAAAGGAAGGTCCAAACACTCAATGCTGCACGACTGGAAAAATTTTGCAGCCAGGCATGCATGGCCCACCAGGCGACCGGCATCGCCAGTACAAACGCAATGGCGATACATTGTATAAAATCAAGGTTGAGCAGTTTTAATAACTGAAACGAGCCTGCGCCGATGATCTTGCGGATAGCGATCTCGCGGTTGCGCTTGATCAGCATAAAACTTGAAATACCGAAAATACCCAGGCAAACAATTACCAGCGCCAGCCAGCTAAACACGCGGATGATATTGCCATACTTGATATCATCGATGTATTGCCGGTTAAAATATTCATCCAGGAAAAAAGAATCAAAGGAAGAACCGGGAAAGGTGGCCTTGAACTGTTGTTGTGTGGCCTGCATGATATCGGTTGCCGCTGTGGGATTCAGTTTGATCGAGACAAAATTCATATCCAGGCTCGACCATGGACTAAACATCACCAGGATCACAGGCCGGAAAGCTTCCTTAGGCGATAGCTGGTGAAAATCCTTTACCACACCGATAACAGGAAATCTTTTACTGCCCTGTCCTTCCAGGTTGATCGCGCCATTCAAAGCCTCGGCTGCATTTTTAAAACCAAACAATTCGAGTGCATTTTGTGTCAGTATCACCGCATCTTCTTTATCAGCCGGGCGTTCCCTGGAAAAATTTCTTCCTTTTAAAATGGAGAGTTGATAAGCAGGGATAAATTCGGGGTCCACCCGCAACATGTCGCAAAGCCGGTTTGCTTTTGCAGGATCGCCATCACGCTGGTTCGACATTACAAATGCATCTGATCTACCCGGTACCGAGCTCGATGTGGTAACGCTGTTCACACCATTCAAACCTTTCACGGATTGCACCAGCGCCTGTAATTTTGAATCATAGTCATCCGTTTTTCCCGGCGTTTTAAAAACGAGCGTTTGATCGATGCCCATGCCGAGATCGACCGACCGCATAAAATTCAGTTGCCTGCTTACCGTGACAGTTGCAATGATCAACACCATCGCCGCAAAATATTGAAAGATGATGAGGGTAAGTCGTGGCACCCTGCCCATACCACCACGAAAGGAAAGGTTGTTCTTTAAAACAGCGGCCGTGTTTACACTTTTTAACACCAACACCGGTATCAACGAAGTGATCAAACAACCGGCGACAAAACTACCTGCGATTAGCTCCCAGACCAACGGCCTTTGCCAGAAAGGATAAGGGAGCGTTTCGGTCTGCAGGTTGTCGAACAGAGGCCGGAATAATACTACAAAAACAAAGAAAGCCACTAACGCCAGCAGGTTAAGCAGGATCGCTTCCACAATGAATTGTCCTGCCAGGTTACGCAACGAAGCGCCGGCGATCTTTCTTACACCTACCTCCCCTGCCCTTTCGATCGATTTGGAAACATGCGTATTAATAAAGTTGATCCAACCCACTATCAATATCACAAAGGCGATCAGTTCGATAAAGTTCACCGTGCGGCGACTCCCCTTGGCTTCTCTTTCATAAGGCTTATATGCATTCAGGTGTATATCGGTAATGGGCACCAGGTGTACGCTCCAACTCTTATCCCGCAACGCTTCATCCGATTTATATTTTTCCGCTAACGCAGGAAATTTATGTTCCACCGATATAGCATCCTGCCGGTTGTTCACCTTTACATAAGTATATACTTCATGCACATACCAGGTTTCGTTGAGCCAGGCGGGTAAGGTGCTGAAGGAGAGCAACAGGTCGAGCCGCAGGTGCGACTGCAAAGGAAAATCTTCAAAAATGCCCGTGACCTTGCAATGGTATTCCATTTTTTGCGTGGTCAGTTCCAGCACCTTGCCCAACGGGTCTTCTTCACCAAAATATTTCTTTGCAGCAGATGCGGATAACACAATTGAATTGGGCTCCTTCAATACAGTTGCGGTATCGCCCCGCAACAATTTGTACGAAAAGAAAGAAAAGAAATTGGCATCAGCGGCCACTACCCTGGGCTCGCGGTGGATGGTATTGCCATAGCGCACGATCTTTTCACAATCATGGTTGCTGATGCGGGTGGTAGCCTTTACCTCCGGAAAATCCTTGTGCATGGCAGCCGCGTAGCCAAAAGAACTGGTGACCCAGGAATCAGACACATCGCCATTCTTAGAGAAATAAGACTCAACCCGGTAAATCGTATTTTTATCCGCCTGGAAATTATCGTACTGATGTTCGATATCCGCATAATTCAACAAAATGATAAACGCACCAGTACCGATCGCCAGCCCGATCACGCTGATCAGGGTAAAGCTCCAGTTCTTACGCAGGCTTCGCAGAGCGGTTTTAAAATAATTCCTTATCATGATATTACGAAGATAAGGCGAATGCAGGCTGCAGTTTTAGCAACATCATTCCTCAATAAAATAATTACCATTTAAAACGATTGCTGCAATCCCGGCAAAAAATTTTTCAGGATATGATCCTCGTCTATTCCGTTCGTAAACTTCTAACCGGGTTGGCAATTGCGGCTTTGATGGCCTGGAAACTCACTGTTAGTAGGGCCAGCGTTATTACCATTAATCCTGCACCTGCAAACATCCACCAACTTAATACGATGCGGTAAGGGTAAGTTTGTAACCATTTACCGGTGGCCATCCATGCCAATGGCATTGATACCACTAAGGCAATAAGGATGAGTTTTAGAAAATCGGCAGATAAGACTGTTACCACGCTGCTTACCGAAGCACCCAGTACTTTACGGATACCGATCTCTTTTATTCTTTTTTCCGCCGAGGATACGGATAAACCAAACAGCCCTATACAAGAAATAAAAATGGTAAGGGTGGTAGCGAATAACAGCATCTGTTTCCACCTGACTTCGGATTCATAACTTTTAAAGTTTTGCTGATCCTTAAACACATAGCTGTAAGGACTTAAAGGAAATACCCTCTTAAAAGTTTGTTCAATATGCGCAAGTGACGCCGCTACCTGGCCAGCCTTCAACTTTATATAGAGACTTCCATAGCCACCCTTCCCGGCTTTTCTGACAAACAGTTGTGGCTTTATCGTTTCGCTCAATGGATGAAAATGATAGTCTTTTACAACACCCACTACCGCATAGCGTGCACTATCGTACCAAAAATCCACCACTTGGCCGATCGGGTTAGTCCAGCCGGCTTCTTTTACAAACGCCTCGTTCACCAATACTGAACCGGTGGAGTCACCTGCAAATTCTTCCGAAAAATTTCGTCCCTGCACGATCGGTACATTCAATAGCGGTAAATAGGATTCATCGATGGTCTCGTAACCAAAGCCGATCTCCTTTTCGCCATTTACTTTTGCGGACCTGTTGGACCAATCCGTATTTTTAGGTGCTACGCCTGCCACATTCGGATCCTTCATTAATTCCTCCCTGAACAATTTTACCTTGTCGGGCATGATGCCCCATTGGTTGATCACTACCAGGTCGCCATCATCATAGCCCAGTTTTTGCGTGGTCAGGTAATTAAACTGCGACACAATGGTCAGCGTGGCAATAATTAAAAACGAGGCCAGTGAAAACTGGAATACAACCAGTGATTTTTGCAAATAATTTTTCCCCTTTAATGCAAAGCGGCTGTAAAGCGTCTGTACAGGATCATAACTGGATAATACAAGGGCAGGGTAAAAACCCGCCAGCAAACTCGTAACGAGAAAAAGAACAATATAGCCAGCTACTAATTTTATATCCAGCAGGTATGTGATCGACAGCACCTTATTCGATAAGGCATTGAAAGCCGGAAGCACCGCCAGCACAACCAAAATGGCGGACAGGAAGGCAACGAAACATATCAAAAGGGATTCACCAAGAAATTGTGTCACCAGTTGTTTGCGGTCGCCGCCAACAACTTTGCGTACACCGATCTCCTTCGCCCGTTTTACGGATCGGGCAATAGTGAGGTTGATAAAATTGATACAGGCGATCATTAGAATAAAAAGTGCAATACCAGCCAGTATATAAGAAAATGCAGGGTTACTGGCGTCCGACAATTCATACGTGCGGTAATCCTGGCTGAGGTGCAGCTCAGCCAATGGCAGCAAAGAAAATACGGGTGTCCATTTGGAACCATATTTATTCAGCATGATTGCCATGGCTTCCTTAGCTTCCGTGGCATACACATTTTTGATCTTTGCTTCAACCTCCTTTGCATTGGCGTGTGGATCCAGTATGACGAAGGTGTTGAGGTAAAAATTAAGCCATGTTTCGTTGTTCTGTTCCTCTTCCTTCGACACCTGTAATGGCAGTAAGGCCTGGAATTTTATAGAAGAGTTTTGCGGACATTTTTTTGCCACGCCAGATACCACATAAGATTTAAAACCATCACCTTCTTTTAGCAACATTATTTTACCCATTGCGCTGGCGCTGCCAAATTGTTTATTGGCCAGTTCCTCTGAAATCACGACGGAATTAGGGTCTTGTAAAACGGTAGCCGGGTTGCCGCTGAGCAGCGGAAAGGTGAAAGCGGAAAAGAAATTGGTATCAACATAGTAGACCTGCTGCGAACGGATATCAGTTCCTGTTTTAATATCCTTTTGCCCGGAGATCACCCGCACAAAACTCTTTATTCCCGGTATGGCGGCTGCAAACTTTGGTCCCTGGAAAAGGCCGGTATAGCCATCGGTGCCATTGATGCTCCCATCCGGGTTGACGATTTTTCTGCCTAAAAGATAGGTGTGGTCTACATCTTTATGAAACCGGTCATAGCTCACTTCATCCTTAATATAAAGAATAATAAGCATGGCGGAAGCCAGCCCAAGGCTCAAGCCCGCTATGTTTATAAAAGAATAGATCTTATTACGCTTAATATTGCGAAAAGCGATCCTGAAATAATTTGTAAACATACAGTCAATTTTATATCTGCTAATTTATTTTCAGCATATTCGGTTTATGCATAGGAACCTGAAAAAGTCTTGAATCCTATTCAACGCGCAAACTTTTTACCGGATTAGACACGGCCGTTTTAATCGTCTGCACACTCAATGTAATCAAGGCAAGGGACAGCAAAGCAATGCCGCATAAAATAAACAACCACCAGGGAGCCGCCGTTTTATATGCAAAATCCTGCAGCCATTTATTAATGGCCCACCAGGCAACAGGCACGGCAATCACAAAGGCGATCACCACCAGGCGGACAAAGTCTTTTGATAAAATAGTGATGATATTGACCACCGATGCACCCATTATCTTGCGGATGCTGATCTCCTTGGTGCGTGTATTGGTGGTAAAGATCACCAGTCCCAGCAAACCAAGACAACTGATAAAAACAGTGAGTCCGGTGGCCCATTTCAGCAGTCTTGCCGTGTCCTGTTCGCTCTTGTAAAAACGGGCGATCGATTCATCGAGGAAGGCATAGGAAAAATCATTTTCGGGATACAGTTCCTTGTAAGCTTTCTCAATTCCCGCGATAGCGGTGGGCCAATTGGTGCCAGCGGCATTCTGCGGTTTGAGCGCCACATGAAAGTCACCGCTTCGCTTAACAAAGGATGCAAACACAATCGGGTCGATGGGTTCATGCAGCGAACGTTCATGAAAATCCTGCATTACACCTACGATGGGCATCTTCATTTTATTAAAGTCGAGTGTTTTACCAAGCGCATCCGCAGGATTCATAAAACCCAGCACCCTGGCATATTTTTCATTGATCAAAAATTCTTTGATCGTATCGCTTTGCTGCACATTTCTGCCTGCCAATAGCTTGATATGATACAGTTTTAAATAATTGGTATCGCCCCACCTGATCTGCACATCCACTTTTACTTCCTTCTTTTCGTCGGTGTATTTGATATTGGTAAAAGCAGGACCATCAGCAGCCGGCGGGAGCGAACCCACACTTGCCATTTCCACCTGTGGCAGGGCATTTATTTTTTGCAGCAATACATTCTTCCTATCCAGTGATGTATCACGCGGTGTGCGGAAATTCAGGATAGCTTCCTTCTTAAATCCCAGGTCTGTATTGATCGAATAATCGATCTGCTTGCTGACCATTACCGTAGCAATGACAAAGAACTGGGCGATCACAAACTGCGCCACGGTCAATGTTTTACGTACGCCTGCCTTACGTGTTTGGCCCGATGCGGCTGCTACATTGCCTTTTAAAACAGCCACAGGATTATAGCCAGAAAGGATCAATGCCGGATAAAGCCCGGAAAAAAAACTGACCACCAGCACCAGCCCCAGTAAAAACAGCAGCAGGGACGGTTGTAATAATTCAAACTGTAAGCCCGGTGGAATAAAATCGGCAAACACTTTCATCAGCAGTGGCGTTAACGCCGTGGATGATATGGTGGCGATCAATGTAAACAACAGGGTCTCGCTCAGGAATTGAAAAACCAATTGCCGTTTGGAACTGCCCATCGTTTTGCGGATACCGATCTCCTTTGCCCGTTGCGACGCCTGCGCCGTAGTAAGGTTGATAAAATTGATGCAGGCCAGCAATAAAAGGAAGACGGCAATCGCGATCAACCCGTACAAAGTGGGTTTGTGCGCCGGCCGCTGGCCAACCCCGGGATCGTTGAAATGTACGTCGCTCAGTGGCTGCAGCCTGAAGGCCATGGAATTATTGGCGTCTTTATTTGCATCCTTATTGTACTTGCTCAGCAGTTTATTTAACTGCGCTTCTACGTTACCGCTGGTGCTTCCCCTTGATAACTTTATGTACAATTGGGAATAGGCCATCCAATCGTTCCATACCTCCATCATGAAATTGTGTCTCAACTCTGTTTTGCCTATGGTGGCAAGCGATATAAATTCCACCGATGCAAGATCGGTTACCTGGTCAAGATCTTTTACGATACCGCTAACGGTTACCCGCAGATCGTCGTTGTACACAATTTCTTTGCCAATGATATCCGCGTTCAGCATCGATGGGAAGTATTGGCGGGCACGGCTTTCCGTAAGTACCACCGAAAAAGGCGCCTTCAGCGAAGACTCCGGTGAACCGGCAAGCCATTTAAAAGGTACCAGGTAAAAATACTGCGGGTTGGTAAAAACAATATTCGGCTGGCCCTTGTAAACCACCGGCTCACCGGGTCGGGTGGATGCGATGGCTACCTTTGCCGTAGCATCCCCCTGGAACTGGAAGACCGGCACAGTTTGTTCCACACCCGTTACTTCGGCCTCAATGGCGGCACCCAATGGCGCCGGCACGGCGGAACCATGTCCTTCATTGCCATCGAACTTCATTTCCATGGTAACGCGATAGATCCTGTCGCGGTCCGGTTCAAACTTATCATAACTAAATTCATAGTAAACGATCAGGAAGATAACCAATGCGGCGCTAATACCGATCGACAGACCGGAAACATTGATCAGGGAGAAGGTCCTGTTGCGCCAGAAATTCCTTAATGCAACAATAAAATGATTCTTAAACATATAGTCGTTTTTGAAGATGATAATTTTTGATACAGATAATGTTTATTCTGTCCGTAAGCTTTTCACCGGGTTGGCCAGTGCCGCCCGGATAGCCTGGAAGCTGATCGTAAGCAGCGAGATCAGGATGGCCAGCAATCCTACCAGTATAAATATCCAGGCGCTGATAGGTATGCGATACGCATAGTCCTGCAGGTATTTGTAAACACCCAACCAGGCCAGCGGCCAGGCGATCAGCACCGCAATCAATACATATTTCAAAAAATCTTTGGAAAGCATTCCAACAATATTATGAACGGAAGCACCCAATACTTTGCGGATACCGACTTCTTTTACTCTCTTTTCCGCAGCATAGGAAGCTAAACCAAAAAGACCCAGGCAGGAGATGATGATGGCCAGTACCGCCAATGAGCCCACTACCTTGCTTACCTGTTTATCCGCCTGGTAGATCTCTGCAAAATGTTCATCCAGGAAATGGTATTCAAAAGTCTGGTCGGGTAAATTTTTCTTCCAGACAGACTGTATAAAAGCGATGGCCTGCTGCGCTTTTGCGCCATTTATCTTAATGGAAAGGTTGCTGAAATAATCGCCCTTGTTCTGGTTGAATAAAAAGATAGTTTCGATCTTGTTGTGCAGCGAATTGAAGTTAAAATCCTTTACGATACCGACTATATGACCGGCCGAATCGAAACCAAAATGTTTGCCGATGAGTGAAGCCATACCGGCTTTCGGGTTATCTTTCAACAATTCATTGGCCAATGTTTGGTTGAGGATATATTCTGTGCCCCTTGCTGATTTTTCTTTTGAAAAATCATTTCCATACAGCAGCGGTATTTTGTATAAACTAAGATAATCCGGATCAACAACCAGCCTGGTGGAGGATAGCCGACGCAATGGCCCGTCGCCCTTGAATTCTACACCGGACTGATCGAGATGGCCACCTAATTCATCCTGCGCACCGGTAACGCCTGCAATCAGCGAATTGCCTTCGAGCTCTTCTTTAAGTACATCAAATTTCTGGAAAGTCATATCATTCAACGGCACGGTTAGCACCTGGTCCCGGTCGAAACCGGTATCACGGTTCTGCATAAAATCGAGTTGCCGAACGGCAAAGATGGTAGCGATCATTAAAAAGATCGCACTGGTAAATTGGGCCACCACCAATACATTGCGGAGACCGATCTTGTTCTTACCTGTATCCACGGCACCTTTAAGCACCCTCGTAGGATTGAAGGAAGACAAATAAGCAGCGGGATAAAGCCCGGAAAGGATGCCGATCAATATCGTGCCTCCAAGCAGTGACAGCGCGAGCGGTCCATCGGTAAATACAGATAAATGCAGTTCGCGTCTGCTGAGTGCATTTACAAAAGGCAGCAGGATCATCACCAGCCCGATCGCAAAGATCAGCGAGATCAGGCATAATAAGATAGATTCGCCTAAAAATTGCAGCGACAGTTGCCAGCGCCGTGCACCCACCGATTTCCGCACGCCCACCTCACGGGCCCGCTCGGCAGATCGTGCCGTGGAAAGATTCATAAAATTGATACAGGCGATCAATAATACGATCAGCCCGATGATGAAAAAAAGATTGGTGTACTTCTTGTCAAACTTCTGGTAATTGATATAGTCGAGCCCAATGTCGGCGGCATTGGCATGTACTTGCTTCAGGGGCAGCAAAAAGAGTTCATAATTTTTCCAGTTTTCATTTTTCTCCATGTATTTCTTCAAGTAATCGGGAAACTTCTTTTCAAGAGCCGCTACATCAGTGCCGGGGGCAAGCTCCAGGTAAGTATTGAGCCAGTTGCCTCCCCAGGCTTCCATCCATTTCGGTTTATAAATGGTATTGAAAGAAAGAAGGCCGTCAAATTGCAATTGCGAATTTTGCGGTATATTTTTCAACACACCCGTTACTACAAAACTCAGGGTATCACTGGCGTAATGCGTGACGGTTTTACCGATCGGATCCACATTGCCAAACAACTTTTCAGCGCTCGCTTTTGTCAGCACCACGCTATTGGGTTTCTGTAAGGCCGTGGCCCGGTTACCACTCAACAATTCAAAATCAAACATCTGTAAAAAAGTGGAATCCACGAAATACGTCATGGGTAAATAGACGCGTTGCTCCTGGTAGGTCATCTGGTATTTTTCATTCCAGTTAACCCTTGTGAAATTGAGTATTTCAGGAAAATCATTTTTTAAAGTAGGCGCCATAGGGAACATGGACAGCGCTACTTTTTGCGAAGAGAGCATGCCTTCAAATTTTTGTACTTCATTCAGCCGGTACAAATTTTTTGTATGAAGGACATCAAAACTTCGTTCATAAAAAACAAACAACATGATCATGATACTGGCCGCCAACCCGATTGCCAGGCCGGCAATGTTGATGGAGGAGAAAACTTTGTTTTTCCAAAGATTCCTGAGTGCGGTTTTGAAATAATTCTTGAACATATAATTGGCTTTACTTTACTGATTTGGTTGGATACAGATGAATCCTTATCCAGTTTAAAATTCCCTACCGGGCGATGTTATACTTCGCCAGGGTTTAAAACCCAGACGCGCAATATCATTAAATCAAGCCTCAGAGAGGCGACATTTTGGTTGAACATCAAAAATCGAAAACGGAGCGCCGCAGGTGCGATATTTCTATACCAAAAACGATGTCGCACCTACGGCGCTCTCACATTTTATATACTGTCATTTCTACCAAAATATCGCTCCTGCGGAGCTGGCTAAGTTTTAAGATATAACTTAACGACCTTGCCTGACGGAGCTATTAAATCGTGTATATCCTCATGCTCATCAACGAACCAGATAATCGTCTTACTTACGATCTATCAATAATTTTGATAAAAACGAATACCTGTTTTTCCAGGATTGCTGATTTCATTAATGGTTTGTTGAACCACACCTTTCAGGATTTAGAACCCTGACGAAGGTTTCCGCTACTCCGTTCGCAAACTGTTCACCGGGTTCGCTACCCCCGCCTTGATGGCCTGGTAAGAAATAGTGATCGCTGCAATCACCGCAGACGATAGGATGGCGATGATAAAGATCCCTGCGCCAATATTTACCTGGTAAGCAAAACCCTGCAGCCAGTTATGCATAAAGTAATAGCCAACAGGCGCCGCGATCAGGAAGGCAATGGCGATCAGCAATACAAATTCTTTGGAGAAGAGCAATACAATATCTGCAAGCGATGCACCCAGCACTTTCCGGATACCCACTTCCTTTACCCTTTGTGCAGCCGCGAATGACACCAAGCCATACAACCCCATGCACCCGATCAATATGGCGATGCCGGAAAATAATTTAAAAGCCGTATAACTTTTCTGCTCCTGCCGGTACCAGGCCGCGATATGGTCATCGAGGAACTCATAGCTGAAAAGATCGTCCGGGAACATTTTGGACCACACCTTATCAATATTGGCAATTGTTTTATCAATGCCGGCCGGCGCTATTCGCACACTGGCCATAAAGAAATTACCGGGCTGGTACACCAGCACACAGGGCCGGATTTTTTTATGTTTTGATTCGCTTTGAAAATCCTGTACCACGCCCATGATCGTTGCATGCCAGTTACCGTTCAGTAACAGGTGTTTCCCGATTGCCTTTTGCGGATCCTGTACGCCCAGTTTGTGGATCATGGTCTCATTTACCACTACATCGAATGTGGTATCCTTATCGGTTTTATCAGTCCTGCGTATCTTCTCCCCTGTCAGCATTTTCAACTGGAACATATCCGTGTAGCCCTCATCCACAAACTTCATCTCTGTGACATCATCTTTGGTAATACCCGACTCGGGTGACTGGAAGCTTGTAAAAGCATTGGGAATAACAGGAGCGCCCGAAGAAAGACTTATTTCTTTTACTGAAGGATTGCCCGCCAATTGCTGACGAAGCGTTTCTCCATTTTTTGTATTGGATATAAAAAAAGAAATGACGGCCTCTTTATTGAAACCAAGATCCTGGTTTTTGAAGAAATCCATCTGGTAGGCCACCACCAATGTTCCAACGATCATGACCTGTGAAATAAGGAATTGAAGTACGACCAGGCTCTTACGAAGGTTTAGTCCACGATTGCTTAATACCAGTTTGTTTTTTAAAGATGCCGTGGGTTTGAACCCCGATTGAACAAAGGCGGGATAAAGACCAGCCAATAGAATAATCAGCACTACCAATCCAATCAACACCGCCAGCACAGTGGGTTGTAGCAGATCACCAATATCGATCTTAATATCCAGCAAGGTGGAGGCAAGTGGCAAAAACAATACAGTGATGAGAAGTCCCAGTACAAGTGCGATCAATACCATCAGGGTGCTTTCGCCCAGGAATTGAGCGATCAATTGTGCGCGGCTGGACCCCAGCACTTTTCGTACACCCGTTTCCTTTGCCCTTCGTATAGCCTGTGCGGTAGCAAGATTGATAAAATTGATACAGGCGATAATGATGATCAGAAAGGCAATGGCTGTTAGCGCCCAATATGTTTCACGGGAAGTGGTAGTACTGATAGTATTGTTGAGATAACGCTGATCAAAGTGAATATCCGTAAGCGGCTGCAAAGGTAACCTGGCTTCCGCGGCAATATTATCGCCCCAGTTTTTTGCGACAAAAGGTTTGATACGGGACTGTATCTGTTGGATATTCATGTTTTGCGGCAATAAGATATAAGTAAACCCGCCATTGATCCAGTAAAATGCAGACATGGCGCCGGCATCCTGCATCCCTTTCCGGATAGTTTCAAATGACACCAAAAAGGTAAATGGAAGATGGGTGTTCCCCGGCAGATCTTTGATCACGCCCGTTACCTTTAGGTTATGTTCTCCTTCCAGGTTTACCGATTCGCCCATGGGCGATTGATCACCAAAGTATTTTCGTGCAACCGTTTCTGTTAGTACGATCGAATTGGGTTCATTTAAGGCAGTTTTGGCATTGCCCAGCACCCATTGGTAATCGAATATGGAAGTAAAATACTGGTCGGCAAAAGCGAAAGCGTTTTCCTTATACTTCGTCTGCCCTACTTTAACAACAGCTTGTTGCCGGAACCATACCTGCGAAACCTGCTCCAGCTCCGGGAAATCGGTACGCATGGCTGGCGCAACGGTCATCGATACGCTTGGATTAAAATCGATGGCATTGAGTGTAACACGATAGATGCGATCGGCCTTTTTATGAAACCTGTCGTAGCCCAGTTCGTACCTGACTACCAGGAAAATGATAAGACAGGAAGCAATGCCCAACGTGAGCCCGAGTACATTGATCAGGCTGTAAGATTTATAACGCAGGATGGAACGCCAGGCGGTTTTGAAATAGTTGCTGAACATATAGCGGGTTTACTGTTTATGATAAAGTGATTGTAAAAAGATTATGTTGATCTATTCCGTTCGCAGGCTCTTTACCGGGTTGGCGATGGCCGCCCTGATGGATTGAAAACTTACAGTCGCCAGTGCGATCAATATCGCCAATAAGCCAGCGATCGCAAACATCCACCAACTGATATTGACGCGATAAGCGAAATCCTGTAACCATTGTTTCATCATAAACCAGGCGAGTGGTGAAGCGATCAGCAAAGCGATCAGCACCAACTTGATAAAATCCATCGACAACATGGCGGTAATACCGGAAGCGGAAGCACCCAATACTTTGCGAATGCCAATCTCCCTTTTGCGTTGCTCGGCTGAAAACGCCGCCAGGCCAAATAAACCAAGACAGGCGATCAATATGGCAATTGAAGTGAAATAAACAACGATGTTGGAAGTCCGTTCTTCCCGGTTGTAATTGCGCTGAAAATCCTGGTCGATAAAGGAGTACTCAAAAGGGATATTTGGGTTCAGCCCGGCCCAGGCATTCTTTACATTTTTTACCAGCGCAGCATAATCCCGGCTGGTTACACCTGCTATCACATACCCATACTTATTGGAAAAAATACCAGTGGTAAAACCGCAGGGTTTGATCTCGTTGTGCAGGCTTTCGAAATTAAAATCCTTTACCACGCCCACGATCTCCATCATCGAATGGGGATTGGGATAATCGCACAGTACCTTTCTGCCAACAGCATTCGCCACACTGTAGCCCAATTGTTTCACGGCTGTTTCATTGAGTATAATGCCGGCCGAATCAGACGGGTAATCTTTTGAAAATGAACGACCGTTGAGCAATTGAAAACCGAGTGTTTCGATATAGCCATTTTCAATCGCTGATAAATGCACATCCACCATATCGCTGGCTGTCTTTCCTTCAGGATAAAACAACATATCAGTCAGGTTAGTGATACCCGGGTAGGTAGAACCGCTGGTAACGGAACCAACACCGGGAACTTTTACCAATTCATTTTTAAATGCCGTGTAGTCCTTCTCCGAATTTTTAAAAGCCTGCGCCAATGGGATCACCAGTTGCTGTTCTTTTTTAAAACCCAGCTGCCGGTTCTTTAACAAGTTCAGTTGCTGCCAGATTACGATGGCGCCCAGTACAAGACAAATGGAAATAGCGAACTGGAAAACTACCAACCCCTTACGGATTGCGATGGCGGAAAAATTGTTGACGATCTTACCTTTTAAGACAGCCACAGGCTTAAAGGCCGACAGGTAAAAAGCCGGGTAAATGCCAGCCAGTAACCCGGTGAACAAGGTGAGTCCAACGATCCACAACAACAAGCCGGGTTGATCAAAGGCATGCAATTTCTTTTGCGCCAGCAGGTTGAAAACCGGTAAAAATAAAAATGCCAAACCAATGGCCAGTACGAGGGCGAGCAGGCTCATCACAAATGACTCACCCAGGAATTGCCGCACCAGTGCCGACTTCTGTGCTCCCATTACTTTTCTTACACCCACTTCGCGGGCACGCTTTTCTGACCGGGCGGTGGAAAGGTTCATAAAATTGATACAGGCGATCAGCAGGATAAACACGGCAATGGAACCCATTATATAGAGGTACCGGATATTGCCATTTGCTGCTATCTCGTTGCCAAGGGCGGAATGGAGATAAATATCTTTCACTGGTTGAATAAAGATCTTTTTTGAAAAGCCGGCGGCCTTCATATCGGCGCCTGCATACTGGTCAAAAAATGGTTGCAGCTTTTTCTCAAAAGACGCGACCGCTGCACCGGGTTTTAATTTTACATAAGTAAAAAAAACATTGTTGTTGGTCCACTTGGTTTGACGCTCTACCCAGTTCCACATATCATTGTTGCGCATCGACAGGAAATAATTCGCCGGTATATGCGATTTATTTTTTGTATCGTCGAACACGCCGGTGATGGTATAGTTGAATTCACCGAAAGGTGTATTCAGCAGGAGCGCTTTGCCAACGGGGTTATCGTTCTTAAAAAATTTACCGGCCAACTGCTTTGACAATACGATGCTATTGGGCTTCTCCAGTGTAGTGGCAGCGTTGCCATAGACAAAATCGTAGGTAAATAATTGAAAGAAAGTGGAATCAACATAGTAACCATTGCTTTCAAAGAATTGCCTGTCTTCACCACCCTGGCCGTATTTCATGAGCATGGTCTCAATATCGGGGAAGGTCATCAACCGGGCGGATTGCTCTACTTCCGGAAGGTCGTTCTTCAACGCAGCCGCCATCGGTCCGGGACCAGCAGCCCATGTTTCGCCGGTGCCTGTTACAGAAGCGATCCTGTACAGGCTGTCAAGGTCCCTGTGTTGTCGGTCATAACTGCTTTCATCCATGATATACAACATGATCAGCAGGCAGGTTGCCAGGCCGGTCGCCAGGCCCAGGATATTGATCAGCGAAAATGATTTGTGCCTCCAAAGGTTCCTGAAAGCGATCCTGAAATATTTTGTAAACATGGCTAAGTTTTTATTGATCGGTGATTTATTTATAAATGAGCTTATTGTTGTTGCCCGCGCAGGTATTCGGCTATCTGCGCAAAACCTGCTTTGGCCGAATCATCATATCCCGCTTCGGTTGGCATATACTCGGCCCAGTCCAGGGCTGTGCCCTCATAGATCTTGTCCGTAGCGCCAAGACTTGCCCCAGCCGACACCAGTAATTTTACCGATTCCAGCGACCGGGAATATACCGCCTGGTGCAATGGTGTGGCGTGCGCATGGAAACCCTGTCTATTTTTCGGGTATCCATTCGGGTTAGTTCCAATACTTAGTAAAAAAGTTATCATCGACGGATCGCCATAGAAAGCCGCGACGGTTAATGCAAGCAGTCGTTCCGCCTCATCCGCCGAAGGCGCCAGTTTGCGGGCATCTTCCAGGCGCTGGAGACCGACTGCGACGGCTAAAGTCAGTTCTCCTCCCCTTTCAAGTAATCTTTCGGCGGCAGCCTTATTACCATGTGCCAATGCTCCCATACCACCGCCCGGCTTCGCGCCTTCATTAATCAACAGATCCATCATTTCGAGTTGAACACCACATTCGCGGGGGATGCGGCCGGTGGCCACCAGTCCCAGCGTATAATCCAACTGGTATTGCATACTTTCCATCGCATCGCGTTTTACAAAACGGATGACCAGCTGCGTGATATCGACTATGTTAACAGGTAACTTTTCGATACGTATCGGGTTGTCGGCGACGAACCATAGTAAATAAGGGTTCTGAAAATACCCCTTCTCCGGCAAAGACAGGCGGTCACGCACCAGCCGCTGGTTATTGTCGAGCAACTGCTCCAACAGGTGGTAGTTACCGGTATCAATAGCCTCTACTGCCGCCAAAACCAAGGGGTCTTTTATATCTGTATTTTTCATAATTGATAAAGTATTGATTTCCTTATCCGACCCTGCGTGATCCTTTACTACCAGTAACGAATACACGAAAATACACCGCTACTTATTCCGTTCTCAGACTTCTTACCGGGTTGGCTACCGCCGCCTTGAAGGACTGATAACTGATGGTGAGCAGTGTGATAAGGATGACAGCCGCTGCTGAGATAACGAACACGTCAACGCCTATGCTCACGCGGTACGCAAATCCCTCCAGCCACCTGTGCATTGCCCACCAGGCTACCGGGAAGGCAATCAGGATGGCCACAAAAACCTGTTTCAGGAAATCTTTTGACAACATCAGCACCACGCTTTGCACGGTGGCGCCGACTACTTTACGGATACCGATCTCCTGTTTTCTTTTTTGCGCGGTGAACGCCACCAGGCCAAAAAGTCCCAGGCAGGATATCAGGATGGCAATGCCGGCAAAATACCCCGAAAGAGTAGCGACACGGTTCTCCGAGGCATACAGAGCCTGGTAATCCTCATCCATAAATTTATAGTCGATCGGTTCGCCGGTATAGTCTTTGTAAAATTTTGCCAGTCTCTCAATGGTTGCTTTCTCCGTTCCTGATTTTATTTTTACGACTATTTTGGAAACGCGTTGATTCAGGCTGAAATCAAAAAAACAGGGTTTGATGGTTTCATAAAGCGGTTCAAAATGGAAGTCGTTCGTTACACCAATGATCTGCCTGTCTTCTCCCCAAATATTGACGGTTTTACCGATCGGGTCTTTTAAGCCCATTGCCTTGATCGCCGATTCGTTGAAGATCACGGTTCCTTTCGCCATCCCGAAATCCCTGGAGAAGGTTCGCCCTTCTTTCATCTTTATCCCAAGTGTTTCTATAAAATCATAACCCGCCGCGATATCGGTAAACTGTGTTTGATCGTCCTGAATTTTCCCCGTCCAGTTAACAGCCGTTGTGCCACCATGCCGGTTCGTAATGCTATGCCTGAAATTGGACACGTTCAAAACACCCGGAATAGTTTTGACGCCACTGATAAATGCCTGCAACTCTTTTTCGTAACCACCACCGGGTTTATAATATGCTTTATCATCTGAGAGTTGACCGCCCTTTTCAAAATACAGGACCTGGTCCCTGTTATACCCAAGGTTTTTTGTTTGCACCAGCCCGATCTGTTTGTAAACCACCAATACGGAAACGATCAGGATTACCGATAAGGTAAACTGAAATATAACCAGGCTTTTTCTTGCGATCAGTTCTCCCAGTGATGTGTTAAGCTTTCCCTTCAAAACGGTGACCGGGTTGAACCGGGAAAGATATAAAGCCGGATAACTGCCGGCAATGAAACCTGTAATCACTGCGATCAAAAGGATGGTTAGTACAAGGCGCGCATCCGGACGAAAAGAAAGATGTTTGGCGGTGATGGAATTAAACTGCGGAAGGAAAGCCAGTACCAGTAAAATGGTGACGGCAAGCGACAGGAAGGTCAGCAGCATGGATTCTCCCATATGCTGGAGGATCAGGGCGCCGCGGCTTGCTCCCATTACTTTCTTTACCCCGATCTCTTTTACCCGCCTGGCCGCTCTCGCTGTAGACAGGTTCATGAAATTGATACAGGCGATGACCAGGATAAAAATGGCGATGATGGAAAACAATTCCACATATTCTATTCTGCCACCGGCGGGCCGGCCATTTTCATAGCGGTTGTGAAGATATTTATCTGAAAAATGCTGTACAAACAGCCTGTCGGTGGATTGGGGATTTTTGGTGTGTATGAAACCAGCTATTTTTTTATCGAATTGATCCGCAGCGATGCCTTCTTTTAGAACGACGTAGGTAGCCGGGTCGTTGTTTCCCCAGTTCTGCAATTTTGGGTTTTTTTCGAGGAACAATTCGTAATTAAAAAGGATATCAAACTGCGCCGTTGAATTGGAAGGCAGTTTCTGAAAAATACCGGAGACCTGGTAACGACCACTAAAACCCTCCTGGTTCCATTCGATCGTTCTACCCACGATATCACTGGTAGTGTTAAACAGTTTTAACGCCAGGTCACTGGAAATAGCAATATTGTCATTGCCGGCAAACAGGGCATTTTTATCACCAGTCAAAAAATAAACTGAAAACGCATTGAAATAATCCTTGCTGACAAATTGCACATCTGCCCTGAAACGTGTGTTGTTATAAGCGATCAGTCCTTTGTTGGAAAACCAGTTGGAAGGAATAACGGCGGCCGCATACTGCACTTCCGGCATTTCTTCCGGCAGCGCCTTTGCCAGCAGGCCAGGCGTATTTTCTACGGTTGCCGTGCCTGCATTATCCGTATGCATGACCTGGTAGAGCCGTGCATCTTTCTCATTAAACTTATTGACGTGCAGTTCATCATCAGCCCATAAAAAAATAAAGATCGCACAGGCCAGGCCGGTTGACAATCCCAGCAAATTAAGAACGGCGAATTGGCGGTCTTTAAAAAGATTGCGCCAGGCGATTTTGAAATAGTGCGTGATCATAGCCCATCGTTTATAGTGATTATTGAATCAAAATATTTTTACTACCTGGTACACCTTTATCAACTGCCCTGCAGCTCCGGTTACTCTGTTCGCAAACTCTTTACCGGGTTGGCCAGGGCTGCCCTGACAGACTGGTAGCTGACGGTGAGGAAAGCAATAAATATTGCCGTAGCGCCTGCAGCCGCGAATATCCACCAGCTGATGCTGATCCTGTACACATAGCCTTGCAACCACTGGTTCATTGCCCACCACGCAATGGGGAAAGCGATGAGCAAGGCAAGGGCCACCAGCCTGATAAAATCCTTTGAGAGCAGGGCGACAATACCGGCTTCGCTGGCGCCTAGTACTTTGCGCACACCGATCTCCCGTACCCTTTTTTGTGTTGCAAAGGTTGCCAGTCCGAAGAGCCCCAAACAGGAAATAATGATGGATAAAACGGAGAATACATTGAACAATTTGCCCATCTGCTGTTCGGAAACATAGAGCCTGGAAAGGTCTTCGTTTACAAACCCATAAGAGAAAGGATAATCGTTGTAAACATTGCCATATATCTTTTTGATCGAAGCCACGATCCTTTGAATATTGGCCGGCGTGGTACGAACCACCACATAACCGCCGCCAAAATTATTTCGGATGATCAGGGGTTCAACAGCCTGCTGTACGGGTTGAAAATTGAAATCCTTTACCACGCCGATGATCGTTCCCACACGGTCGTTGAAGTTGATCTTTTTTCCGAGGGCCTCCGCAAGTGGCAGCTTCATCACTTTGAGGGTGGCTTCATTTACCACATAACTGCTGTCGTCGCCCTTAAAACTATCTGAAAAAAAACGACCGCTTAGCAGGTGCATCCCAAAGGTTTTTACAAAATGTTCATCTGTTCGCAGGCGAAAGCCCATGGCCTGCTCACCCGCAGGCATGGTAGGCCAGGTGAAGGTCATACCCGAAGTGAGATAGGTAGGTAAATTATCTGTGATAGTGTAGTCGCTGATCGCCGGATCCTGGCTCAGCATGGCCTTAAGGGCATTCTTATTATTGTAAAGGTCTCCAACTTCAGGCATTTTTATATAGAGCAGGTTTTCTTTGTTAAAGCCGATATCCCTGTTGTGTATAAACTGGAGTTGGTTATAAACCACCAGGGTGCTGATCATCAGTATCACCGAAATAGAGAATTGCAGTACGACCAGTCCGCTCCTGAAAAGAGAACTGCGGCCCGGCATTATCTTTAGCCCCTTGAGCACCTGTATGGGGTGGAAGGAAGAAAGGAATACAGCAGGATAACTGCCCGATACAAGACCGGTAAGTATGGCTGTTCCCAACAGGGTGGCGATCATCCGGAAATTCAACAGGTCGATGGAGATGGATTTGGAAGACAGTTCATTGAACAAGGGCATCAGCAATATCGCCAGTGCTACCGCCATTACAAGCGCTGCCAGCGAGACCAGCAGGGCCTCTGTCATAAATTGTATGACGAGTTGTACCCGTTGCGCGCCAATGGTTTTTCTGAGCCCGATCTCTTTGGCACGCTGGGCCGAAAGCGCTGTGGACAGGTTCATAAAATTGATACAGGCGATCAGCAGAATAAAAAGAGCGATCAGTGAAAATATGGTAACATACTGGCTGTTGCCCTGTCCGCCAACATCCAGCATAAGGTGAGAATGGAGGTGAATATCCGTAAGGGCTTGCAGGGACAAAGTGGCCTGTAAATTCTGGGTGTCATTCTTTTTTCGGATATCATTGACCTGCTTCTCTATTTGCGCCAGTGAGGCGGCTCCGGCTTTCACGTGATCAGCCAGTTGTATATACACGTAGCCATCAAAATTATCCCAGTTGTTGGCATATTCGTATTGCCCGATCGATACCAGCATGTCAAACTGAAGGTGCGAATTACCCGGGATATTCTTAAGCACGCCGGTTACCTGCAGGCTGGTCCCTTTTATATTATTATCGATAAAAATCCGCTTACCCACTACATTGTCGGCTGTGCCAAAATATTTAATGGCAGTAGCTTCGGTGAGCACCGCTGCATTAGGTATCGATAGCACATTCGCAGCATTGCCTTCCAGTAAGGGATAATCAAACATCCGCAGGAAATTACTATCGGCGAGAAAGATATTCTTCTCATCAAACTTCTGGCTGCCCACCGTAACCATCTTTTGCAAAGCCGCGATGAGGGTGGACCTTTTTACAGCCGGTATCTCTGTCTGAACAGCCCTGGCCAGCGCGGGTGGTACAGTGGCCGCGTCCACTTCGGATACCCTGGTTACAATGCGGTACATCTTGTCGGCATTGGCATTAAAGCGGTCAAAACTTTTTTCATCCTGCACCCACAAAAAGATCAGCAAACTGCAGGTCATGCCGATGGCCAGTCCAAAAACATTCAGGCTGGTGAACAGCCGGTGTTTGATCACGCTTCTGAAAGCGCTTTTTAAATAACTCCTGATCATGAGAATGGTTTTAAAGCATTATTGAAAGATTCGCCTCCCGGCTATCTGATTTTTTTACCCTGTTGCTATTGATCTTTGCCGTGGCCTGATTCTTTGTCCCGACCAGTTCTTTATTAGGGACAAAAAGGTCAACCACATGTTGCTTCCGGCCTAGCTCCTTTTCAAAATATTTTGGACCGCAAGGATCATGCTGCCCATATTCACCTTATTATTCGTTAATATGATACAACCACTGTCTATATCCGGAAAGGCGGAGATATGCGCTGTAGAACCCTGTGTGCTGCCATTGTGCTGGAACTCCCGCTGGCCGTTAACAGTGCGTACACCCCAGCCCAGTCCCATGGAATTGGCGCCCGGCTGATGTGTCAGTTTGATGGCGGGATTGGTTTCATTAAGTTGTGCCTGCAGGTAGAGCAACAGGTCGTGACTGTTTGAAAGGATGCCGCCGGCCGCTTCAAAATAGCCTTCGTTCACAATGGCGATCTTGTTACCGTTTTCACTGTGAGGGAAGGCAAAATTGTTATCCTGTTTGCCGTTAGAAATTTGTGTTTGCTGCATACCCAATACATTGGTCACGTATTTCTTCAATAGTTCGGGGTATGGCTGTTCATAAATATTTTCAAGCAGATGCCCCAGCAACGCCATGCCCCAGTTGGAATAGAGGAATTTGAAACCGGGAACAGTATCGGGAGAAAAATGATGCAGCGCCTTGTAAAACAAAACAGCATCGTAATTAGCCTCGGGGTTCACGGGATCATAAGCAGGTTGCTCACCAATATCGTCGGGAAGGCCTGGCAGACCGGATGTATGGTTGGCGAGGTTGCGAAATGTGATTGGTGTTGAATTATAACCTAAATTATTCCACTCACCTTTGAGATATTTACGGATATCGTCGTCCAGGCTGACCTTGCCCTCCATTACTGCCTGTGCCAGCAGGGTGGCTGTAAATGTTTTCGTAATCGATCCGATCTCGTACAGCGTTTGGTCATTGGGCAGTTGGTCATTTTGTTGGTCGACAGCACCATAATGATAGATTTGCTGTTGTCCGTTTTTAATAATGCCGATGGTAAGCGCTGCTGCTTTTGGGTTCCTGAAATATTCCTTGGCTGCCGAGTCAATCGCCCGGTCGGTAGCTGACTTCAGGGGATTGTTTGATTTTACAGCAGGCGCCTTATCCAGTAATACCTGTGGTGCGTTACCCAATCCAAAACTGCTGATCTTTTTATCCGGCGTTACCTGCAGTCTTAACACCATATCCCGCAGTTGGCAGTTGAGCAGGTAAGAAGCCGTTCCTTTCTCCATCGATTGAAAACTACTTTGCAATATCTTTCCCGAGTTCTCGTTGCCCTTTAAAAAATTCACCAGTTTCGTTTCAGAGATGCTATTGCTGAAAGCGGTATCCATCATTCCATAAATACCACTATAGTCTCCTTTGTTGTATTTTGAAACAATCAAATCTTTCACCTCGTCATAAGATGCGCTTCTTTCCTGGCCACTGGCAACAAGCGATACCAGTATGCAAATAACCATCATCATCTTGTTGATGATGTTGCAATGCTGTTTGCTTATCTGATTCAATCCGGTCATTGTTGCTTGCATCTTTTTCAGATTTCAGTACTGTTGATATTACTCGCTATTCCGTCCGCAGGTTCCTTACCGGGTTTGCGATGGCTGCCCTGACCGTATGAAAGATCACCGTCAGTAAAGTGATCAGCAAAACACTCAACGCAGACAACAGGAAGGGCATAACGCCCAGCCCTGTATTGTACACAAATACCTGCAGCCATTTATGCATAAATAAATACGCTACCGGGAAGGCGATCAAACAGGAGATGCCTACCAGTAAGATAAAATTGGTGGTTAACAAAGGAACGATCTGGCCGATGCCCGCGCCCATTATTTTGCGGATACTGATCTCCTTCTGCCTTTGCTGCGTAGTGAATGCGATCAGGCCCAGCAAACCAAGACAGGTAATAAAAATCGTCAACACGGAAAAAGCGGTAAAGATCTTTCCCCTTTTCTGGTCGGCTGCATATTGCGAGTCAAAATCCTGGTCGAGAAAACTGTAGGTAAATGGAAGATCAGGGAAAACAGTTTTCCATTTGCTTTCAACACTGGCAATGGTTTGAGGTATTTTGCGGGGGTCCAGCTTTAATTGAACATTGTAGCTGTTGGGCCGGTAAAACAGTACCAGCGGTGCGATCGGGTTGTATAGCGCCGCCTGGTTGAAATCCTTTACCACACCTACTACTTCATAATAGAAACCGGTGGTGTCGCCGGATTGCTTTAACTTTTTGCCGATGGGATTATCCCAGGCAAAATATTTTACCAGGTTCTCATTCACGATGATATTGCGTAAAGTGTCGGCAGGATTCGAGAAGTTTCTTCCCTTCTTTATTTGCATACCCATCGTTTTAAAAAAATTGTCATCCACGCCGTAGCAGCTAATACCTTTATCAACATAGCCCCCTTGTTGTTTTTCAACGGAGAAAAGATTGAAGTTGATATTGCGGTTGCCCGGGTAACCTTCTGAAGAACTTACCGACAATATGCCTGGGTCTTGCTGCACTTCATTTTTAAAAGCCAGCACCTTGCTGCGGGTATCGCCATTGGCATTCACGGGAACGGCCAACACCTGTTCCTTGTTAAAGCCCAGGTCTTTATTGCGCAGGTATTTTAGTTGTCCATACACCACCCAGGTACAGATCAGCATGATCATGGAAATGGAAAACTGCACCACCACCAGTGCCCGCCGCAGCGTTGCATTGCTGGAGCTTTTTGAAAGACTGCCTTTCAGGATATTGACGGGATTGAATCTGGCAAGATAGAAGGCGGGGTAGCTGCCGCCCACCAATCCTACAAATACAACGATCCCAAGCAGGATGAATATGATGCCCGGTTGTAAGAGGGAGCCGAATGAGATCAGCTTGCCCGATAGTGAATTGAACAGGGGTAAAAAAACCGCGATCAGTCCGAGACTTAACAACAACGCCAGCGAAGCCGTCAGGGTCGATTCAACCAGGAACTGTGCGATCAACTGGAACCTTGATGAACCGGTCACCTTCCGGATGCCGATCTCTTTGGCACGCCTTGCAGAACGGGCGGTGGTAAGGTTCATATAATTGATACAGGCGATCAGCAACATGAAAAGCGCCACCGCGGAAAAGATATAGATATAAGACATGCTGCCAACTTCCTCCGGCTCACCTTCAAGATCGGAATGTAAATGAATGGCAGTGATTGGTTGTACGGAATACCGGATCCTGATGTTGAACTGGTTAAAAATACGCGCCATATACTTATCAAACATAGGCTCCAATTGTTTCTCAAACAGGGAAGCGGTGGTATTGGGCTTTAACAGTACATAATTGTAAATATTGAAATTACCCCAGTCGCCAAATGTTTTAGGCAATGTACTGGCGGATATGAGCAGCTTAAAAATGAGATGCGAATTTTTAGGAACATCCTTTACCACGGCGGTTACCTTGTAAACATTGCCTTCATCATTTTGCAGCGATTTGCCCACCACATTTTTATCCATGCCAAAATACCTGGCGGCCACAGACTCTGTAAGCACAATTGAATTAGGCTCTGTCAATGCAGTTCGCGGGTTACCTTCAATAAATTGGTAAGTGAACACGCGGAAGAGGTTGCTGTCAGAATAAAAAATATTGTTCTCATAAAACCGCAGGTCATCTTTTTTGAATACCATCTTGCCGTTGCCTACAAAACGCACGGCTTCTTCCACCGCCGGAAAGTCCTTTTGCAGTGCAGGCCCCAGGAAATACTGCGAGCTGGCAATCTTCATCGTATCCTTATCAGGCTCCTTTATAAAAGAATTGATCCGGAAAATGCGATCGGCATGCTCATGATAACGATCGTAGCTCAGTTCGTCTTTTATGTAGAAGATCAGGAACAGGCTGAAGGTGATGCCGATCATCAAACCAAGGATATTCAGGAGGCTGTACCACCTGTTTCTTTTGAAATTGCGGATCGCTACCAGCAACAAATTTTTGAGCATACAAAAAGATTATGGTTTAATGATTTTTGATCGATCCTATGATCTTTATCTCTCTTCAAATTTTCGCATATCATACGCATGAATTTATTCTGTCCGCAAACTATTTACCGGGTTGGCCATGGCTGCTTTCAAAGCCTGGAAACTGATGGTGAACACCGCGATCCCGATAGCCAATAGACCGGCCCAAACAAAGATCCACCAGCTGATCGTGATCTTATAAGCATAGTTATCCAGCCATGAACTCATGGCCCACCAGGCAATGGGTGAGGCCACTACGATCGCCACCGCGATCAGCCGGAAAAAATCAGCCGAAATCAATTGCAGGATATTGAGCACGGAAGCGCCCAGCACTTTGCGGATACCGATCTCACGCGTGCGTTGGCCGGCGGTAAACATTACCAGTCCCAGCAGGCCCAGGCATGAAATAAAGATGGCCAAAAACGCAAAGGCATTGGAAAGACTGCTGACCACCTGCTCGCTTTTATACAACCGCTGGAAGTCCGTATCGGAGAATGAATAGGAAAAGCTAAAACGCGGGTTTAATTCTTTGTACAGCGCTTCCATACCCGCCAGCGCCTCCTTAGTTTTACCGGCCTGGGTGCGCACCAGGATATTGCCATGCCCCACTTGTTCGTCCAGCTCTATGATCATGGGTTGAATTTGTTCATGAAGCGAACGGAAATGAAAATCTTTCAGCACGCCAATGATCGTTCCCTTTTTTCCATTGATGACCAATCGCCTGCCCTCGGCCGGTGCATAACCCATTTTTTTTGCGGCCGTTTCATTCACCAGGAAGCCATCCCGGTCGGTTGGAAAGTCTTTGGAAAAATCGCGGCCTTCCGCAAGTTGCAGCTTCATGGTTTTTACAAAATCGTAGCCCACCGATGGATGTTCAAATGAGGCCATATTACCCGGGTCACGGCCATCCCAATCAACGCCATTGGTCTGCTGATCGAGATAGGTAGGGTTACCAGTGATACGACTAACGCCCTGGATGCCCGGCATCGCTAAAGCGCCCTGTTTAAAGGTGGCATACTTGCCGGCCAGGTCGCCCTCTACCGGGATATAGACCAGGTTGTCGCGATCATAGCCCAGGTTTTTTGACTGCATAAATTTTACCTGCCGGGATACTACGATGGTACCGATGATCAGCACCATCGAAAGGGCAAACTGGAAAACCACCAATCCCTTTCTAAACCAGACAGCGCCCGCTGATAAACGCACACCGCTCTTCAATACTTTTACCGGGTTGAACGAGGATAAGAATAACGCCGGGTAGCTGCCTGAAACAACACCGGTAACCAGCGTAATCAGGATCAGCACCAGCCAGAAGGAGACATCCTTGAGCGGCAGTTGTAATTGTTTTAAAGTAACGGTATTAAAAACGGGCAACAGTGCCGCGGCGATCACCAGGGCAATAACTACGGCCAGGGCCGATAAAAGAATGGACTCCCCGATAAATTGCCGGATCAGCACGGTGCGTACTGCCCCCACCGCTTTTCGAACCCCTACTTCTTTTGCCCGGTTGATAGAGCGGGCGGTGGTAAGGTTCATAAAATTGATACAGGCGATAACCAGGATAAAAATAGCAACGATGGTAAACAGGTGTATGTATTCAATCCTTCCGCCGGATACCCTGCCATCTTTAAAATGATTGTGCAGGTAACCTTCGCTGAATTTTTGCAAGCCGAGCTCAACGCGATAGGCCGCGTCCCGTCCGGGGTTATTCTTGTCAAGAATATGCGTTAACTTTTTATCTACCTGGGCCGGGTCGGTGCCGGGTTTGAGCAACAGGTAAGTAAGCGGGCCGCTGTTGCCCCAGTCCTTCGCCCAGGAATTATCCTGCAACCAGGCATCCCAACTGATCAGGTAATCAAAACTGCGGGAAACATTAGCTGGCAGATCATCGAAAACAGCAGTCACCGTAAAATCCTTCCGGTTATCAAAACGAATGGTCTTACCGATCGCATACTGCGGTTCACCAAAAAACTGTTCTGCTGTTTTTTTCGAAATCGCAATATTTACGGGAGCAGCTAATGCAGTATTGGGATCGCCCTGCAAAAGCGGGTAACTGAACATCCTGAAAATACCCATGCCCGCGCCTGTGCCTTCTACCTTTATTTTTTTTTCGCCGGCTTCCAGCGTGGCAAGGTGATTGTCATCCTGCATCATCGCCGCCTCTTCCACTTCGGGGAGTTGCTTTTTTACCTCCGCTGCCAACAGGCCCGGTGTATCATAATTGCCATCGGTGTTGTCAGCATAATATTCGCGTTCGTACACTTTAAAAAGCCTGGCATCGTTTTTATGAAAGGCATCCACGCTCAATTCATTTTGTATCCAGAGCATGATCAGCAGGCTGGAAGCGATACCCACCGACAAGCCGGCCAGGTTAATGACAGAATGCGTCTTGTTCTTGATAAGATTTCGCCAGGCGATTTTAAAATAGTTCCTGATCATATAATTTTTGTTTTAGCAAAGGCATAGTTGTTTAAAATATCCACATTCTCATGCAAGCTTTATTCAGACCGCAGGCTTTTAACCGGGTTGGCCAGGGCCGCTTTTATGGCCTGGAAACTTACCGTAAACAAAGCGATGCCCACGGCCAGCAAACCGGCCAGGGCAAACATCCACCAGCTGATGGAGATCCTGTACGCGAACCCCTGCAGCCATTCATTGAGCAACCACCAGGCAATGGGTGAAGCGATCAAAATGGCAATACCCACCAGTTTGATAAAATCCCGCGACAACAAGGACGTAATTCCGGCGACAGTACAGCCCAACACTTTTCGTATGCCGATCTCCCGGGTTCGTTGTTCCGCTGCAAAAGCAGCCAGGCTAAACAACCCCAAAGCGGAAATCACGATGGCGATCACCGCAAAGACCATCATCAGGAAAGAAGTCTGCTGGTCCGATCGGTAGAGTCGGTTGAATGTTTCATCCAAGAATGTATATTCAAGTGGGTTGGCCGGAATATATTTTTTCCAGGTCTTTTCAATAGCCGATATCACCGGCGCGCTATTACTGGCAGCGATGCGCACCACCAGGAAGTTCTGCCAGGAAGGATTATTGAAAGCGATCAGCGGACCGATCTTTTCATGCAGGCTTTTATAATGAAAGTCTTTTACCACACCGATCACCTGGCCGGTATCACCCTTAAAGATCAACCGTTGCCCGATCGCCGGTTGTGGAAAATTAAGTTCCTTCACGGCTGTTTCATTGAGTATAAATTTCTTTTGGCCGGTATTCCCTTCCTCAAACCAATTCCCCTCTTTCATCTGTAATTGCATCGTCTTAAAAAAATCGGCGTCCGCGGAAAGCTGGGAGATCTTTGGATTAAGACTGGTATCCCTCCCCTGCCAGTCGGCGCAGGAGGAGCACATGCTGCCGATATTGATCACCGGTTGATTGGATACGCCTACGCCCTGGATACCGCTTTGCGAAAGCAGGTCCTGCTTGATGGTTTTTACCAATCCTTCGCGTTTATCACGCTCCATGTTAAAGGGCAGGGCGAACGAGAGGGTCTGCGCCCTGTTGTAGCCAGGGTTGTTTTTTTGCACAAAATGCAGCTGGCTGTACAGCACGATGGTGCCTGCGATCAATATCACCGAAATCACAAATTGCAAAACGACCAGTCCCTTCCGGAAAGCGCCTTCTTTTATCCGCAAAACATGCCGGCCGCGAAAAACATTCAGTGGCTTAAAGGATGACAGTAACAGTGCCGGGTATACGCTGTTAAGTAACAGCGCTACCAGCAGCGTGATGCCCAATACCTGCCACAGGCCTGGGGATGTAACGGGCAAAATAAAATTTTGCTGCGTGAGCTCATTGAATACAGGCAGGCAAAGCTGCACCAGGAAAACAGTGGCAGCCATCGCCACCAGGCAGATCAACACCGATTCGATCATGAACTGCAGGAAAAGATGCAAAGCGCCTGCACCGGATATTTTGCGGATACTTACTTCCTTTGCCCGCAGGCTTGCCCGGGCCGTGGCCAGGTTTACATAATTGATGCAGGCCACCAATAACAACAAGAATCCAAGGAATGAAAATATATAAACGGTATTACGGTTGCCATGCGGGAAAATAGAGCCCTGCGTATCGGATTCAAAATGCATGTCCTTTAAAGCGATCAGGCTGTTGAACACGGAACCATCACCGCCGCTCCTGTTTTTCCTTACGGCTGATATCGCCCTTGCAAGCTTGTCGGGATCGCTGCCGGCGGCTGTTTTTATAAACGTGACATAATTATCGTTTCCCCAATCCTGGTCATTCTCTCTTGTCTGTGGGTTCGTCAGCATGGCGGAAATAGGCATGAACACCGTGTACTGAAAACTGGAATTCACCGGTGCATCCGCCACCACGGCCCGCACCTTGTAATCAGCGGTATCCACATGGATCACCTGGCCCACGGCCGGTTTATCGCCAAAATATTTCTTTGCTTCAGATGCAGTGATGATAAGGCTGAACGGGTTCTCGTTAAAGCCCTCGGCACTACCCTCCTTGAAATCATACTGAAATATGTCAAACCAGTCATTGTCAACATAGGCGCAGTGCTTGGCATAAAACGATGTTCCATTGATATTGAATACCGGTTGTGCCATTGTATTCAACCGCGAAACTTTCTCTATTTGCGGTATCTCGGTTTTGATGGCATCAGCCAGCAATAAAGGAGTTGTTTCCCAAACCCAACCGGTGGAAGGGATACGCGTAGTGAGGCGGTAAATGTTTTCCCGGCCTTTGTTACTGTCAAAGCTGGTTTCGCTCTGCACCCAGAGCAGGATCAGCACGGCCGCCGTCATGCCTACGGCCAGTCCGCCAATATTGATAAAACTCGTGACCCGGTTCTTCCGGATCGTTCTCCAGGCTGTCTTTAAATAATTTCTAAACATATCACTGATTTAGCCTTAACTGTTAGTATGATTTTTTAAAATAACATTGATCGCTATTCCGTGCGCAGGCTGCGTACGGGGTTGGCAAGGGCCGCTTTCACCGCCTGCAGACTTACGGTGATCAATGCGATCAGCAGGGCGATCGCGGCTGCCAGTGCAAACATCCACCACTGAACCGGCACTTTGTAAGCAAAGCCTTCCAGCCATTTGGTCATGGCATAATAACCGGCTGGAACAGCGATCATCGTTCCAAGCAACACCGGCTTGAGCAGGTCTTTCGATAAAAGCACAACGATATTTTGTATGGAAGAACCAAGCACTTTCCTGACCCCGATTTCTTTTGTTCTTTTGATAGCGGTATAAGCAGCCAGGCCAAACAAACCCAGACAGGCAATAAAAATGGCAATGATGGAAAATATGCTCAGCACCGATTGCTGGCGCAGTTCCGTCTTATACAATTGACCAAAACGGTCATCCAAAAAATCATATTCAAAAGGATAGGAAGCCGCAAATCCTGCGTATGATCTTTTAATATCATCGATTACAGACTGCAGGTGGGTGGTCTTTAATTTGATCAATGCCAGGCGGCGATCGCTGCCACAGGCAATCACCAATGGCCCGATGGGTTGCTTCAGAGAGGTATAATGATAGTCTTCCACCACGCCTACGATATGGCGGCGAACACTGTCACGCATCATATTCTTTACCCATTTGCCAATGGCCTGTTCCGGTGTATATCCAAGTTCCGCTGCAGCTTTCCTGTTCACCAGTACCGACTCCATTGAATCTGTCTTAAAAGCTGAAGAAAAATCGCGTCCCGCAATGATCTTGAGGCCGAGTGTCTTTACGTAATCCAGGTCGGCAAATTCTGTACTGAACATCACTTTATAATCCGGCTTCGCTTCAGTTTCGAAAGTGTAAGAGTCGTGAAAACCGCCGGGCTCTCCCGACATCAGCGCAACACCCTGCACGGCCGGGTTATTTTCCAATTCATTTTTAAACTGCAGTTTATTGTTCCAAATACTGTTGTTATCCAGTCGCACGATCATGGACTGCTCCTTGTTAAAACCAAGATCGGCAGTGTTTACATAATGCATCTGGCTCAGGATAACGGTGATGCTGATGATCAGCAGAACGGATATGCTGAATTGAAAAACAACCAGCGCCTTCCGGAAAAAAGCGCCCTTGGTACCCACTCTCAATTTCCCTTTTAAAGACTCGATGGGTGAGAAAGAAGCCATCACCAATGCCGGGTAGCTGCCAGCAAGCAAGCCGATCACCAGGATGATACCCAGCATAAAAACATAGATCCAGGGGTTACCCCAGAAAGCAGGTAACTGGTAACCCAGTAAATTGTTGTAAGCCGGTAAAACGAGCATGAGCAGGATAACCGACAACACACAGGAGATCGTGGCGAACAATATCGATTCCAAAATAAATTGGCTAAACAATTGCCTGCGTACTGCACCCAACGTTTTGCGCAGGCCCACTTCCCTTGAACGATCGGTGGCCCTGGCCGTGGCAAGGTTGATAAAATTGATACAGGCGATAACAAGTATCAGCACCGCGATAGACATAAAGATGTACACCATTTTTTTGCTACCGTGTTTGGCGCTGTCAAATTCCGACGAACCGTCGAAGTAAACACCATACAACGGCTTTATGGTCAGGTCCATTTTAAATCCACTCTCCGCATAAAATTTGCCCATGTACTTATCCATAAAACCAGGCAAGCGATCTTTCAATTGTTGGGGGTTCGTATTTGGATTCAATAGCACATAGGTAAACATGCCGTTATTGGGCCATTGGTTAAACCAGGGATCCGACTTATAATTAGAAATAGGTACTACCACATCAAAACTGAGGTGCGAGTTGGAGGGAACGTCTTCGGCAATCCCGGTCACTTTTAACTCAAGCTTTTTGTTCATCGACAGGGTCTTCCCCATCGGATCTTCATTACCAAAATATTTTTTCGCAGTGGATGCCGTAAGCACCACGCTGGTCGGATCCTTCAACACTGTGGCCGGATCACCTTTTAGCAATTTGAAATCGAACAGTTCAAAGAAATTACCGTCTGTAAGAAATACTTTCTTTTCGTTAAATGAAATATTATTATAGGTAAACAGGTCATTATCCGGCATCACCCGCACTGCTTTTTGCACCATATCCGGGTAATCGTTCAGCAGGGCCGTGGCGTAAGGAGCCGACAGGTAAGGCACTTCATTTTTACCCACCCGCAACACACGGTATATGTCTTTTCCTTTTTTATGAAAGCGATCGTAACTGAATTCATTCATAATAAAAAGGAAGATCAGGAAACAGCAGGTAATCCCCACCGTTAGTCCGAGGATGTTGATGAGTGAGAACATCCTTTGTTTCCGCAGGTTCTTTACTGCGAGTAACAGATAATTTTTTATCATGGTTAATACTTTTTAATGTTGTGCAATTAAAATAACATAGTCTCTATCTCCTTTTTGTCTTGACGCAAAAAGGAGCAAAACAGTCAAGGCCGCAGAAAAAAAGCTAAAAATTTAACTCCGCAGCTAAAAATGAAATTAGTTCGATCTGTTGAATACCACCCAACTCTGATGCGACTTACAGGCTATGAATAAAGCCGGGCATCGGAACATTGATTTCATTTTTTAACGCTGCTCCGTCACATTTTTTGAACGCCTTTTTTCTGAGGCCGGTCGTCTTGTCTAAGAAAATCAGCTCTGCTGATCAGGTATATTTTCTTAGCTTTCTCACACATTTATTCCGACCGCAAACTATTCACCGGGTTGGCCAGCGCGGCCCTGATCGCATGCAGGCTAACCGTCAGCACTGCGATGACAATCGCTATCAAACCGGCCAGTGCAAATGTGAACCAGCCCATATCGATCCGCCAGGTAAAGTCCTGCAACCACTTACTCATTGCCCACCAGCTTACTGGCACAGCGATCAGGATGGCCACGATCACCAGTGAAACAAATTCTTTGGAGAGCATTTTTACGATACCGCTTACGCTCGCACCCAACACTTTCCTGATACCGATCTCTTTGGAACGATTTTCTGCCATGTAAGCAGCCAGTCCAAACAAACCCAGGCAGGAAATAAAAATGGTCAGTCCCGCAAACAAAGCTGCCAGCACTGCCGTACGTTTTTGGTCGCTGAATTTTTGTTCGTATTCCTGGTCAACAAACCGGTAGATAAACGGGTAAGCCGGGTTATACTTTTTAAATACCGACTCCGCGACCTGCAGGTTCTTACCCATATCCTTCCGCGGGTTGAATTTTAAAATGGTATTGTAGGCCCAGTACTTTGTACCAAGTACGATCATGGCGTCCACATTATCGTAAGGTGAACCGATGATAAAATCCTTGAACACTCCAACGATCGTTAACCGCCTGCCGTTCTTTTCTATCGATTTCCCCACCGGGGCCTTGATACCCATCTTCCTGATCGCGGTTTCATTCAACATAATACCGGCGCTGTCCGATGGATAGGCAGCGAGGTCAAGATCACGGCCTTCCAGTAAAGTAAGTCCCAGCGTTTTTACAAAATCGCCATCCGTACCCACTCTTGAAAAATTGATTTGTTCCTGGTCCTTGTTCATACCCTCCCATTGGTAGCCGCTGGTATGACTGCCATCCACGGTTACACCCAAACTATTCTTACACATTGATACCACGGTGCCACTGTTCAGCAAGTCGTTTTTTATCAGGTCGAAGTTTTTGATGATGTCCCCTTCAGCCGGTACTTCTACCAGTTGAGCCATATTGTATCCGGTATTGCGTGACTGCACAAATTTTATTTGGCGGTAGATCATCAATGTAGAAACAACCAATACGATGGCAACAGAGAATTGCAATACCACCAGCACTTTTCTTGGATTAAGCGGACTTTTGATTGCTTTCACAGAACGCTTCAGCATTTTTACTGGCTTGAAAGAGGAAAGGTAAAATGCAGGATAGCTTCCGGCCAGCAGACCCGTCAATAATATAAAACCGGCCAGGAAGAGCCAAAGCATTGGATTGCTGAAATCAAGCCCCAGTGATTTTTCAACCACATTGTTAAATGCCGGCAGACTAAGTTCCACTACCATGATGGCAATCAGCCCGGCGATTAAAGCGATCATGATGGACTCGCATAAAAAGAGACTGATTAGATTAGATTTTGCAGCGCCAATCACTTTTCTAACACCTACTTCTTTGGCGCGCTTTTCACTTTGGGCTGTACTCAGGTTCATGAAATTGATACAGGCGATCAGCAGGATCAATCCTGCAATAAGCAACAACAATCTTACGATCTCGATCCTTCCACCGGCCACTTTGCCATTTTCAAAACGTGAATACAAATGCCATTTACTGGCCGGGTGCAGGAATATTTCAGAACCGGCGCCGGGCAGGTAATGTTCCACTTCCCCCTTTATCTTCCGGTTAAATTCAACCACCGACACATTGGGTTGCAATTGTACATAGGTGTCATAATTACCCGTACTCCAGGAATTGTCGCTGTAAAACTTTACATTTTTTTCCAGCGAAACCAGGTACTCAAAGTCAAACTCGGTATTGGAAGGCAGGTCTTTCATCACACCCGTCACCACGTAATTTTCCTTGTTGTCCACGCGGATGGTTTTATTAAGCGGATCCTCATCATTGAACAACCGTTTGGCAAATTTTTCCGTGATAACGATGCTGTTTATATCATCCAATGCATGCGCCGCATTACCTTTTATCAAAGGAAAACTGAACATGGTTAAAAACGGTTTGTCCACATCGTTGCCCTTTGCCTTCACACTTTTATCGCCGATGCTGAACAGGCGGTCGATGCTCCAGTAAATACGTGCCGAATGTTTCACCTCAGGAAAATCGCTTTCAAGTGCTTTGCCCACCGGTGGTGCCGTAATATCCCATGTACCCACTTCACCAGGTCCGGTGGTCCTGTTCCATACTTTGTACAAATCGTTTTTGTTTGCATGGAACTGGTCGTAGCTCAATTCATTCTGTACCCATATACCGATCAGGATGGCGCCAGTCATGCCAATGGCCAGGCCGGAAATATTGATAATGGAAAAGCTTTTATTCCTCCATAAATTTCTAAACGCTATTTTAAAATAATTTTTGATCATAGTCTTTTATTGCGGTTAATTATGTTTTTACCCTGTTTCTTCATTCGGTTTTTAAACTATCCACCGGGTTAGCCAGCGCCGCCCGTATCGCCTGGTAGCTGATCGTAGCGATTGCGATTACCAGTGAGAAAAGGCCGGCCAGCACAAACACCCACCATTGCACCTGTATGCGATAGGCAAAATTTTGCAACCATTGATCGCTGATCCACCAGGCAAGCGGTGTTGCCAGTAATATCGAAACAAGGATCAGTTGTAAAAAGTCCTTCGACAGCATCATGGTGATACTGCTTACCGAAGCGCCGATCACTTTGCGGATACCAATCTCCTTTGTTCTTTGCACGGTGATCAATGAAACCAACCCGAGTAAACCGAGGCAACTGATCGTGATGGCTACGATGCCCGCCAGTGACACCAATTGCTGTTGCAAATTTTCCTTTTGATACAGGGCCGCGATCTGGTCGTCGAGAAAACTGTATTTAAAAACTTCTTTTGGATAGATGGCCTCCCACTGTTGCCGCACCTGTGCCATCATGGTTGGTATCGCTTTGCTGCCAGCCTTTATTGCCACCGTTTGGAATTTTACAGGTTCATTTACAATTATAACCGGTGCGATGGGGATCTGCAGCGACTGTGTGTTAAAGTCTTTAACGACACCGGTGATGATACCGCGGCGGTCATTGAACTGCCCGGCAATAATAGGTTTACCGATCGCTTCGTTGATATTTTTTAAACCCAGTCTGCGGATCAATGTTTCGTTCACCAAATACTCCGGCGTTGCCGATGTTTCACTGAAATTTTTACCCGCGATGATCTGCAGACCAAAGGATCGGACATAACCTGTGTCACCCACAGGCGACAAGGCGGGCCATGACTCCCAGTCCTGGCGGGTATCATATTTGACCGATCCACCAAAATTGCTTTCTGAAGAAGGTGGCTTTGCACAAAAGGTGAAAGAGGCCACGGAAGGTATTTGATCCAACGCTTCTTTTAATATCGCTCTCTTTGCCTGTGATGTATCCGGCAAAGGCACCATTACCACAGCATCGCGGTTAAACCCGATATCTGTGTTCTTCAAAAATTTTACCTGTAAGATCATGATCACCGCGCAGATGATAAAACTATAAGCAACCGCATTCTGCACCACTACCAACGACTTCCGTAAAACACCAGCCTTCCAGGAACCGGACCTGTTCTTCAAAGCACGGAATATATTTACCCTGCTTAAAACAAAGGCGGGATAAAACCCCGAAAGCGCTACCAAGGAAAGCGATAAAATACCAATAAACAAAGCGATGTTGGCGTAAGAAAGAAACCGGATCGGTTCCTGTGCGAACAGATTCCGGTTGGCAACGGGCAGCAACACGACGGTAGCCGCTATCGCGATCAATACAGCAATACTAACCAGTATAAAAGTCTCGGTGATAAATTGCACAAAAAGCTGCAGGCTGGTACCACCCAACACTTTTCGCGTGCCTATTTCAGCCATGCGTTTGGATTGCTGCGCAATAGAAATATTGATATAATTAAAACTGGCAATGATCAATACCAATACGCCGATGATCATCAGCGTAAGCAACAATGATTTTTGTACAGCGCCACCGAAGTCGGCGTTGAAATGTACGTCTGACAAAGGCTGCAACCAGAACCGGTAGTAGCGGGCGTTATCCCCCAGGTTGGTACTGGCCATATTCCCGATCGCGGATTCCACGGCCGGTTTCGACCGCTGATCATTGATCGTGATATACACCGCCGTGGTGGAATTGATCCAACTCCAGGCCGTTGTAAAATCATTGTAAGTATCGGGGTAAAGATTTTTTAAAGAGGCCAGGGAAATAAATATGGGCGATTTGAGATCGGTGTTGGCAGGTGAATCATCCAGCAAGCCAACCACTTTCACCGTTTGCCGGTTATCCAATACCAATGATCTGCCAATGGGATTTGCTTCACCAAAATATTTGACAGCCTGGGTTTTGGAAAGCACCGCTGTGTTGGGCAGGTTTAGCTCAGCCGGATTTCCACTGAGCCATTGGTAATAAAACATATTGAACCAGCTTGCAGAAACGATGGCGATATTTTTATCTTCTTTGAAACGCCGCTCACCCGCCGTGCCGGCATCGATCGTTATCGTAAAGGAATTATTATTCAACGCCACGGCGGCATTGGTGATGCTGCCAACCCCACTCGCCAGCGCAGGATACATAGCAAAGGGCGCCCCTTTTTCATGTATCACTTTATCAAGCTGCAGGTCGTTCACCACCCTGAAAGTATGGGCTGCTTTTTTATGATAGGTATCAAAGCTCAGGTGATAACTGATGAACAGGTATAAAAATATTGAGCAGGTAATACCCAGCGCCAGGCCAAAAATATTGATGGCGGAATAATACTTCCGTTTAAGGATGTTGCGCCAGGCTATTTTAAAATAATTTGTCCACATAAGTCGATCAATAATTTATTCTGCCCGTAAACTTTTCATCGGATTGGCAATGGCGGCCTTTATCGCCTGGAAACTTACGGTCAGCAAGGTGATCAACATCGCTCCAATGGCCGTTGCTGCAAATATCCACCAGGAAAGGTTGGTGCGGTATTCATAATTCAGTAACCATTTGTGCATAAAATAATAGGCCACCGGTACGGCGATCAGGAAAGAAATAAAGGTTAGGAGTACAAATTCTTTGGATAACAAACCCCAAAGATTGACCACGGATGCACCGAGCACTTTTCGTACGCCGATCTCTTTGATGCGTTGCTCCGCCATGAAAGAGGCCATGCCAAATAAACCAAGACAGGAAATAAAAATTGCCAGCGTAGCAAAGAAGCCGGCCAGCCTGGCAACGCGTTCTTCGGCACCAAATTTTTTCGCGTATTGTTCATCTACAAAAGTGTAGGTAAAGGGGCTGGCAGGATTGTATTTTTTAAGTACGGCCGCAGTCTTATCCAGCGCTTCTGCCGTAGGCAACTTGGCTGATAATTTTATATTCATCATGGATACATCCCGGTAATTCAAAACAAAAAAAGAAGGACTTACCGGTTTAAAGGGAGATTCCTTCAGCATATCTTTTATCACGCCGATCACCTTGTAATCCCTGCCGCTGGTTCTTACAATCTCACCGACCGGTTTTGCGAAGCCCATCAGCTTTGCGGCTGTTTCATTGAGGATCATGGTAGCGGAATCTGTTATAAAGGTTCTTGAAAAATCCCTGCCCTGAATGATCTCCCACCCGGTCGCCTTTCCATAATCATGCGTGATCTTGTTTGACATCAACAATGGATGCTGGTCGGGATTTTTGCCCGTCCACGCCACATCCGTGGTACCGCCCCATTGAGTAGTAACAGAACCGGAAGATTCCGACATCTCCACAACAGCCCCTGTATTCAACAGGTCGTTTCTCATCTCGTTGTAATGACCGTACAGATCCTTTGTATTCATATATACTTCGATCATGCTGCTGCGATCATATCCAACCGGGCGGTCTTTCGAATAGTTGATCTGGCGCAGCACAACGATGGTCCCGATGATGAGGATCACCGATACCGAGAACTGCAATACAACCAGTACTTTACGTGGTAAGGTGGCTGCCCTGCCCACTTTAAAAGCGCCCTTTAAAACCTTCACCGGTTTAAACGAAGACAGGTACATAGCCGGATAGCTGCCTGCGATCAATCCCGTAACAAGGCTAAACAAAAGACAGATGACCCAGAACAACGGGTTTGTCCATAAAATGGTGATTTGCTTATCCGCTACCTGGTTAAAGAAGGGCAGTAATAATTTTACCCAAACAAGCGATAACACCAGCGCAAAAAATACCACCATCAGTGACTCGCTAAAGAACTGCACGATGAGGTGTTTGCGCAAAGAACCGATCGCTTTGCGGATGCCTACTTCCTTCGCACGCTTTTCAGATTTTGCTGTGCTCAGGTTCATAAAATTGATACAGGCCAGCAGCAGTACAAAGCCGCCGATAATACTAAAGAGCCAGACAGATTGTATGCCACGGCCGGAGTCCGCGCCATTCTTAAATTCTGAATACAGGTGCCAGCGGCTCATCGGGTTTACAAAAAACTCGGGCTTGTAAGGCGGCGGATTTTCACGGGTCATTCTTGCGTCTTTGATATTGGCGGATACTTTCTTAAAATCGGCGCCAGCCTTCAGCAGCACATAAACCTGCCATGAGTTGCTATCCCAGTCGTCCTTGGATCGTTTTGCATTTTCATCGTCAGCAACGTATTGATCCCAGGGCGCTATAAAATGCAGCGCCTTAAAGGAACTGCTGACGGGCAGGTCTTCATATACACTGGTTACTTTTAGACTCTGTTTGTTATTGATGCGAACCACTTTGTTGATAGCACTCTCCGTCCCAAACAATTTTTTGGCCACCGTTTTTGAAAGCATGATAGAGTTGATATCCTTCAACCCGTTTTGATCGCCATCCACTATTTTTAAAGCCAGTATATCGATCAACTCAGGCTGTGCATAATTGCCTGTTTCTGCAAACTTCTTCTCGCCGTTGGCGATTACGATATCACCAACCGACAGGGATAAACTTACCCGTTCAAATTCGGGATGTTTACTGCGCAACTCATCAGCCAGGGGAATGGGCACCGCGTCGTAAGAAGTTTTTTCATCGGTGAATTTTACAAACTGCCAAACCTTGCCGATTCGATCGTAGTTGGTAAAATATTTATCAAACGACAATTCATCGTACACCCAAAGACCGATCAGCATGGCCACGGCCATACCAACCGAGAGACCCGTGATATTGATAAATGAATGAGCCTTGCTTTTAATAAGATTTCGCCACGCTGTTTTGAAATAACTTTTGAACATAGCTGCTGTTTTATTGATCAGTAACGGAGATGGTTAAACGCTTCTACTATTTTTATCTAAAGATGTTCCTATTCTGTTCGCAAACTTTTTACCGGGTTGGTCAGTGCCGCTTTGATGGCCTGGAAACTGATGGTGGCCACGGTGATCAGTACCGCCATCATCGCCGAGATGATAAATACGCCTGGCCCGATGCTGATCCTGTAATCATATTTCATCAACCAATCCCTTAAAAAATACAGGGCAACCGGTGAAGCGATCGCACAACCGATAAGCACCAATACCAAAAAATCTTTTGACAACAACAACCAAACCTGCGACACGGTAGCCCCCAACACTTTGCGGATACCGATCTCCTTGCTCCTTTGCTCTGCCATATACGCCGCCAATCCGAACAAACCCAGGCAGGAAATAAAAATCGCCAGCAGGGCAAAAACGCCCGACAATTTCCCGATCAGCAACTCGAGCTTGAACTTGTCGGCATAATCCGTATCCGCAAACGTATAATCGTATGGAAACGCCGGGTTATACTTATTAAAAATACCGCCCAACTGCGGGATCGCCCCGGCAGTTTTGATAGACGGTGATAATCGGTACATGACAGTACCCTGCGGCGCCGGGTTGTAGAAGAACATGGTAGGATCGGCCGGTGCAAAGGGCGACAACATCAGCGCATCATTGGCTACACCCACGATTCGGAACTGTTTGCCACCCCATTTAATCAATTGGTTGACCGGATCCTTGATGCGAAGTCTTTTGATGGCCTGTGCATTAAACACAACGCTGCCCGTATCCGCATCGCTGGTAAAATCCCTGCCTTGCTGCATCTTCATACCAAGCGTTTTAAAATACCCTTCAGATACTACGATGGCACCCATCTCTACGGTTTCACCCGCATTTTTTCCCGGCCAGTAATCGATATCGGTATGCCAATAAATATCCGTGGCCGGACTGCTTGCCGTGCTCACGCTCTCTGCCAATCTCTTTTGCAACAATTCATTTTTCAGTGCGGTAAAACTTTTTTCCAGGTCATCGTTCATATCGGTAGCCATTACGCGATTCAGGTCGTAACCGATGGGCCTGTTTTTAGCATGCTGTACCTGCTGGTAAATAATGATGGTACTGATGATCAAAGCCACCGAGCAGCTAAACTGCAATACCACCAACACTTTCCGCGGCAGTTGTGCAGCCTTGCCCACATGCAGCGTACTTTTTAAAACCTGCACCGGGTTAAAAGAAGAAAGATAAAAAGCAGGTCTGCTCCCGGCCACCAGCGCCGTCAACAGCAAACAGGAGATCATGATCAGCCAGAATTGCCAACTGGTGAAAGGAATAGAAAGTTGATTCCCTGTAAGGGTATTAAATGCGGGCAGGCTTATCAGCGTCAATAAAATGGTAAACAAAAAAGCGATCGATACCAATAGAAGAGATTCGATCAAAAATTGTATGACCAGGTGTTGGCGCCGTGATCCGATGGCTTTTCTGACACCAACTTCACGCGCCCTCTTTTCTGAGCGGGCCGTGGCGAGGTTTACAAAATTGATACAGGCGATCAACAACACCAGCGACCCAATGATGCTAAACATTTTTACATATTCAAGGAAACCGGCCTTTTCCTTCCCATTCACATAATTGCCATAGAGATGCCAGTTCGCCATTGGTTGCAGGATCACAAAGGAGCTCATCGCATTGATGTTGTCTGTTTCCGTGTGTTCGATATTCCTTAGTTTGCCGGCCACCTGCGCATAACTGACACCGTCTTTCAATTTCACAAATAGCTGGTACCCATTATTGCCAAAACTCCCGGTGCGGCTTTCCCGCACACCAGGCGAGGTTTGTTCGTAATAGGAAAAAGGTACCAGGAACTGGAAGCTCAATGAAGAATTCGCAGGAACATCTTTTAATACGCCTGTTACTTTCAGGTCATCTTTGTTATCAAAGCGAACGGTTTTATTGATCGGGTCTTCATTGCCAAATAAAGATTTAGCGGTAGCTTCCGTAAGCACGATCGAATAAGGATCGCTCATGACCGTGCTGGCATTTCCTTTTAGCAATGGGTAGCGGAACATCTTTAAAAAATCACCACCGATGCGGGCGCCCTTGATATAGAATTTTTTTTCGCCCACTTTTAAGCCATGTGGCCCCATCCAGTCGCTCTCGGCCAGGTATTCAATTTCGGGCACATCGCTGCGTAATACATTGGCGAGCTTTAACGATGTTGTCGGGAAAGTAAGCGTATCGCCATTGCTGTTGAAATTGCGCTGTACCCTGTATAGTTGCTGGTACCCGGGCAAAAATTTATCGTAGCTGTATTCGTTGTAAACCCACAAACCGATCAGCAGTGCCACGGCCATGCCCACAGCGAGACCGAAAATGTTCAGCAGGCTATAGCCTTTGCTGCGAAGGATATTTCTCCAGGCGATCTTGAAATAGTTTTTTATCATGGTTGTATATTTTATTCCTGCTTCGCAGGATGATCTACATTTTAAAATCTATCTCCCCTATTCCGTTCGAAGACTCTTAACCGGGTTGGTCCTTGCTGCCCGCAGGGCCATGATACCGGTGGTTATAAATGCAACCAACAAAGTGATGCCACCTGCCAGTATAAAAGTGGTGGAACCGATATCGATATGGTAAGAATAGTTTTGCAGCCACTCGTTCATAAAATACCAGGAAGGTGCTAAAGCGATCAGTACAGCCAGGCCTGTCAGCAAAAGAAACTGGCGTGACACCAGTGATACAATATTCAGCACCGAGGCGCCCAATACCTTCCGTATACCGATCTCTTTTGTTTTGCGTTCTACCGTAAACACGCTTAAGCCAAGCAGGCCAAGACAGGAAATAAAAACCGCGAAGAAGGCAAACCAGTTGGCCAGCACACCTATCTGTTGTTCGCTGCGGTACAGCCGTTCATATTCCTGGTCCTGGAAAGTATAATCAAATAAATAGCCGGGAGCAGCTTCTTTGTAAATGGCTTCGATGCGACTCAGTGTTTGCGGAACATCATGCCCTGTGAGCCGGATATAAAAAAGCCAGGTCCATTCGGGGCGACATTCCATGATCACGGGTGTGATCGGGTTGTGCAATGATTCTACATGAAAATCTTTGGCCACACCGATGATCTTTCCTTTGCCTCCATATGTTTCAATCGGCTGGCCGATCGGGTCTTTCAGCCCCATTCTTTTTACCGCTTCCTCGTTTACAATAAAGGCGGCAGTATCGGTCGTGTATTCTTTTGAAAAAGCGCGACCTTCCTTCATCTCGATCCCCATCGTTTGAACGATATTATGATCGCCCGTGATGAATGTAAAGAAGATGTCCTCGTTTGTTTTACCCGGCCATTTTACATCCGCACCACGGTTATTGGGCGAAGTAAATGTGGTGGTGGCCCTTGCAACGTTGGCAACACCGGGGATCTTTTTAAACTCGCTGATGGCAGCATCGTTCTTATCCGCCGCGATGCTGTTGGGGAACCATACCAGGTTTTCGCGGTTGTAGCCCAGGCTTTTATTCTTGATAAAATTCACCTGTTGGTATACGACGATGGTGCCAATGATGAGCACGGTGGATACCACGAACTGTGTTACCACCAGGGTCTTGCGTACCCAGGAAGTACTGGTACCACTGCGTTCGCTGCCGGCTTTAAAAACCAGCGCCGGTTTAAAACCCGACAATACAAATGCGGGATACAAGCCAGCCAGCAGACCTGTCAACAAGAGTATGCCTACATAACCGGCGAGGTGACGAATATTGGCAAAATCGATCGCCATGTTCCTGGTGAGCAACTGGTTGAAAAAAGGCAGTACCTGCAGAGCGATCAACAGCGCGATTATTCCTGCCAATACCGTGGTCACCAATGATTCACCAATGAACTGGCCGACCAGGGCGGCACGACCGGCGCCGATCGCCTTTCTTACACCAACTTCCTTTGCCCTTTGCGTGGCCCTGGCGGTGGAGAGGTTCATAAAATTGATACAGGCAAGCAGCAAAATAAAAATGGCTACCAGAATAAACATATTTACATAAGTGATCCTTCCACCACCGGCATAGACCCCATTCTTAAAATCATATTTCAGGTACCAGTCGTGGATGTTCCATAAAAACAACTCTATGTTAGGCTGCTGATCCGTGTAGTGTTCCATGAATTTTTTCACCGTTCCGTTCAGCTTTACAGGATCCGCGCCTGCGGCGAGTTTTACATAGGTGCGGATATTGTTGTTGGTCCAGTTGGCATTGCCGCCCATGGTATTGGTAACATAGTCCTGCATCGGCATTAAAAAATCGAAGCGAATGCTGGAGTTATCCGGTACATCTTTTACCACGCCTTTTACGGTATACAATTGCCGCTGCTCCACCATGATCGTTTTACCGATCGGGTCCTCATCGCCAAAATATTTTTTGGCCAGTTTTTCTGTAAGGAGCAAGGTGTTGGGTTCCTGCAAAACCGTTTTCAGATCGCCCTTCACCAACGGGAAAGAAAATACCTTAAAAAAATCCGGATCCACATACAAGCCATACTCGGAGAAACGATGCTCCTTATCTGCAAACAATCGCACATCTCCCCAGGAAGTCCTGGAAACATATTCTATCCCCGGCAAATCCTTCTTCATCGTTTGCGCAAGCATACTGGGCACGGCAGGAAAAGTGGACACTTCTTTACCGGAGGAACGGTTCGACATTACCTCCATGATCCGGTCGCTACCGGAATGAAAATTATTATAGCTGAGTTCATTATCCACCCACAACAGGATCAGTAGAAAAACGGCCAGGCCAATCGCGAGACCGGCGATATTGATCACCGAAAAGGATTTATTCCGCAGCATGTTCCGGAGGGCGCTTTTGAAATAATTTTTAATCATGTGTGCTGTTTTAATTATTTATTACCCGGGTAGACGATCTTATTTTTTGTATACCGCGTATCTCAATTCCGCCGGTATCGGCGTTGGTTGATTGGTACCCGGCACCAGGTAGATCAAACTGAAAGATGGCTTTCCTTCTTTTTGAAAATAAGTCAACCGAAGCGGGTAAAATCCTTTTGCAAGCGGAACGATATAAGACTTATAACCATCCACCGCTTTAGGCTCTTTGCCAGTAAATAATGGCTGGTTACCCAACACAAGTGCAGCTACCCCTTCGGCCTGGATAGCGAAGATATAATAGCCATCCTGCTTTATTTCCACCTGCCCTTCTTCCACATACACATGACTTTTGGTGGCAGTGAGCTTGCCCATATCAAAATTCTTATCCGCCAATCCCGATTGCAGGGGTTTTAATTTTTTCAGGTCCGGCAGGCTATCCCAGCTTCCTTCATACCAGGCATAGCGAAAGCCACCGGGTTGTGCATTTTTCTGTTTGGGAACCGGCAACAATGTTTGCCCTTCTGTAAAATTTGAATTGAAGACCTTGTTGTATTGCTCGCGGTTGCTAAAGGATTTAACCCGCAGTTGCGTGCCGCCAAACAAAAATGTATCGGCGCTTATTTTGGGTGACTGCAAGGTGGGCATCGATCCATCGGCCGTATAATGCAGTTCCTTCATCAGTTCATGATCGCCGCAGTGCATCACGATGGGTTTGTCTTTGAGCAATATCCCACCCATCGGGTGGATGGCCATATCTTCTTTTGCATACCCGGAATAAGTCAGTTTCAACCCATCGTAGATAGTCCGGAATATCATCGAATTGTGGGTTTCATCATTGTACAACATCGTTTTCCAACGGATATTGCCCAGCGACGAACTGCGCAATAAACTGTCCATCGCAGCGATGCCCATGTACTGGTAAGCCGCGCCTTCACGACCGGCGATGAACAAGGTCTTATGCATTTGTTTTATCTCATCCAGGTTCTCTTTGAGGAGCTTGCGGCAATAATCATTGTCCCACCAGAAGGAAGGATCGGCCAGCAGGTACGACTGGAAAAGTTGTGGCTCCTTGCAAAAAGCATACAACGTAAAAAGCCCCCCCAAGGAACCGCCGTACAAAGTATTCTCTCCGCTGGTATTGTATTTCTTATTGATGTAGGGTATCAAATCGTCCTTCAAAAAAGACAGGTAATTGCCGGCGCCGCCGGAATGTGGGGAACCGTCTACATGGCTCGGCGTAAGGTCACGGTCACGCATGTTGTTTTTATCGACATACACATTCGGAATACTTACAATGATGTTCGCGGGTATGAACTGGATGCCCAGGAATTGCTGGATATTGGTTACGATCTTGGTGTTCCACTCGCCATCGGTTACATACAGCACATCGTATTTTTCCGGTAGTTTGGGGTCATAGCCGGCAGGCAACACGATCTCCAACGGTCTTTTTTCTTTTAGCCCCGTGGCATACAATGTATCACGCAATATCGGCAGGTCGGTCATTTGCGCCGGTGATTGTTGGGTTGCCAGTAACTGCATCGCTACCAGCGCCAGCCATAATCTTTTTGTCAATTGCTCTTTCATTTTTTTGTTGATCATAACCTCTTGTATCGATCTATTCTGTTCTTAAACTTTTTACGGGATTCAATAAGGCGGCTTTAATGGCCTGGAAACTCACGGTGATGATCGTGATGAGCAGCGCACCCGCACCCGCTGCCGCGAATATCCACCAGGAAACACCGGTGTGATAGGTGTATTGCTGCACCCAGTTATTCATCAGGTAGTAAGCTATCGGCGAAGCGATGAGCAGGGCGATAACTACCAGCGCCATAAATTCTTTTGACAACAAGTTCCAGATATTAAACAGCGAAGCGCCAATCACTTTGCGGATGCCGATCTCTTTTGTTCTTTGTTCGGCCACAAAACTTGCCAGTCCGAATAAACCAAGATAAGAAATAAAGATCGCCAGCACAGCGAAGAAGCTGGCCAGTTTGCTCACCCTTTGTTCCTGGCTGAATTTCTTTGCAAATTCTTCATCCACAAATGTATAATCGAAGGCCGCCGATGGCACGATGTTCCCGAATACGGTCTCAATTTTTGACAGGGCTGTGTTGGCGCTAACCGTTGGTTTTATTTTAATAGTGATATGGCTGGCCGCCTGCGATTTTGCATCCAGGAAAAAGATCGCACGCTTTTCCGGTTCGTAAGGCGAACCCATTACCATATCCTTTATCACACCCACTATCTGGCGGGATTGCGTGCCCCCGCCGAATTTAACCGTCTGCCCGATGGGGTCTTTAAAACCCATATCCCTCGCGGCCGTTTCATTGATGATGATCTTGTTGCTATCCGTAGCAAAGGTTTCGGAGAAATCACGACCGGCGATAAATTGCCAACCGACCAGTCGGCCAAAACCATAGGATACATTTGTAAGGGCAAAAGAATATTCCCGCGGTTCTTTCCCGATCCAGTCAAAATCGCTTGAGTTGCTATAGACCTGTGTAAGCGGGCTGGAAGAAAGTTCCATGCCCTCCACAGCACCCGTGTTTTGTAATTCACGCCGCAATACATCCAGTTTTCCGGCATAGCCGGGATCATTTTTTGGTATGGTGATCAATCCTTCCCGGTTGTAACCAACGGGCCGATCCTGCGCATACAATATTTGTTTGTACACCACCACCGTACCGATGACCAGGATCACCGATACGGTAAACTGCACCACCACCAATACCTTGCGGGGTGTTGCCGCAGCAGCGCCTGATCGTGTAATGCCTTTCAATACTTTGAGCGGTTGAAAGGAGGAAAGATAAAATGCAGGATAGGCGCCGGCCAGCAAGGTGGTCAATACAATAAATGCAAGATTGAACAACCAGAAATACAGGTTTGAAAACGGTAAGGCGATGCTTTTGTCTGCCAGTTCATTAAACCATAACAAAGACAACATCATGAGCAAGATGGATAGTCCAAATGCCAAACAGACCACTAAAAAAGATTCGCTTAAAAACTGGTAGATAAGCTGGGCCTTTAAAGAACCGATCGATTTGCGTATCCCCACTTCCCTGGCTCTTTTTTCTGACCGGGCCGTGCTCAGGTTCATGAAATTGATACAGGCCAGCAGGAGTACAAAAATACCCGCGATGCCAAACAGCCATGCAAACACAATACGGCCACCGGAGGGCAGTCCTTTCTTGAAATCGGAGTACAGGTGCCAGTCTTTCATCGGGTAAAGAAATGCTTCCATCTTATACTTCACCATCCCTTCTGATACTTCCTTTGGAACGCTTTTGTAATAAAATTCTTTCAGGGCTGCGCTGGCTGTTTCCATAGACACATTGGGTTTTACCTGCACATAGATCGGGAAAGAACTATTGTCCCAGGTGGTCCTGGTCTTTTGTATCCAATCATTCGAAGCCACCCAAAGCTCCCAGGGAGCAAAGAATTGCACGCCACCAAACCGGTTGTTGCGCGGGATATCTTCATACACACCGGTTACCACCACATCGATGCGGTTATCGATCTTCAGTGTTTTGTTGATCGGGTTCTCCTTACCAAAAAAGGCTTCGGCGTTTGATTTAGACAGGATGATGGAATGCAATTCATTCAAAGAATTATAATTGCCTTTGATCATTTTTAACGACAACATATCGATACCTTCCGGGTCCATAAATTCGCCTTTACCGGACACTTTTTTCTCGTTGTTGGAAAGTGAATAGTCACCCAGCCACCAGGCCATTACCACGTGTTTGAAATATTGTCCGTAATCGCTTTTTAACAGTGCGGCGGTGGGATAATGCATGTTCTCCACACCATTTGTTTCATGCGTGGCAGGGTCGGTAAAATACCTGCGCACCTGTGCCACGCTTTCATAGTTTTTATGGTATTTATCAAAAGAAAGCTCATCATACACCCACAAGGCAATAAGCATCGCAACGGCCATGCCTGCTGCAAGTCCGCCGATATTGATAAACGAATACACCTTGTTCTTTGCAAGGTTTCTCCAGGCGATCTTGAAATAATTTTTAAACATCGTTATAAGTTTTAAATGATCACTTTATTTCGCCGCACGCTACTCCGTGCGCAAGCTTTTAACCGGGTTGGCAACCGCCGCCCTGATGGCTTTATACCCTACTGTGGCCCAGGCAATGATCACCGAAATCAGTATCGCCAGGATAAAGATCAACAGGCCCATGTTGATATGATAATAAAAACCTCTTAACCATTCCTGCATCAGGAAATAGCCGGCCGGTGCGGCAATTAAGAAAGCAATGCCGATAAGCACGGTAAACTCTTTTGAAAAAAGCAACACGATGCTTTGAACCGAAGCACCCAGCACTTTCCGGATACCCACTTCCCGGGTCTTTTGCGCGGCCATAAAAGATACGAGGCCATACAATCCAAGACAGGATATAAAGATGGCAAGAAAGGCGGCTACTTTGAACAGCTGTGAAGCCAGCGCTTCTGTTTTATAAAATCTTGCGATCTGCTCATCCAGGAAACTGAGGTCGTAGATATAGGTTGGGTAGGTTTGCGCAAATGTCTTTTCCACCTGTTCCAATGCAGTTTTCATGGTGGCAGGGGTCAGCCGCATGGAGATATAGTTATACGCATGCGAATTGGTGGCAAGCACAAAGGGTGTAACGGCTTCTTTTAAAGACTTGCTATTGAAATCATGCATAACACCCACCACCGGCAAGCGCACATTTTCGTCGAAGGACAGCGTTTTGCCGATAATCTCGTTGGGTGAGCGAATCCCTAATTTTTTTACCAGCGTTTCGTTGACCAACAGTTCCCGCATGGTATCACTTGGGTTGGGCACACGGCCGGCGGCCAGCCCAATACGCATTGTAGTCAGATAGCTGGTATCGGCGAATTGCAGGTTTACACTAAAATCCTTTTTGATAGGATCGCTATCGAAGTAAAAACTACTGTTGTTTGAACCAAAACTGGCGGGCGCATCCAGGCAGAAACTAGCGGACTCCACACCGGGTATTTTCAACATTTCGGTTTTGAGATAACCATACCTTGTCTGGTCAAGACTATCACTGGGCAATTCAACAAAGGCAACGGCATTTTTATCAAACCCCATGGGCTGCTCGCGGAAGAACTTCATCTGTTGTACCACCACGATGGTACCGATGATCAGCAACTGAGCGATCACAAACTGAAGCACCACCAGCCCCCTGCGTAGCGAGATGCCGCCGATGCTGCTGTTACTGATCTTGTTTTTGATGGCTGCGATCGGGTTAAAACCGGAAAGTACCATGCCCGGGTAAAAGCCGGCCAAAAAATTAACTACCAGGCCGAGCAGCAACAGGAATACAGCGATCGCAGGATTTTTGATAAGGTTCAGGGAAAGTGGTTTCTCCATCAGTCCGCTCGCAAACGGCAGCACCAGTTCGGCCAGCAGGTAACCCAATACCAGGGCCGTGAGCGTGATCAGCGCGGTCTCATTTAAAAATTGTTTTAGTATCTGTGAACGATTACTGCCCAGCACTTTTCTTACACCGATCTCTTTGGCCCGGGTAACAGATTGTGCTGTTGCAAGATTGATGAAATTGATGCAGGCTACCAGCAACAGGAAAAAGCCGATAAAGGACAGCGACCAAAGTTCTTTATGCGTTAATGCATCTCCTTTGTAGGTGCCGAAGTCTTCGCTTAAATGCACATCTCTCAATGGTTGAAAGCCAAGTGTCACCTTTGTCTGTTTGCCTGCTATCTGTAAGGGAAAATATTTTTTTACAAAGCCATTCAGCGAAGCGTCAAAACTGGAAGCTTCCTTTCCTTCAGGCAATAATAAAAAACATTCCGAGGACCAGGGAACATGTTCCCAATCCCTGCTGGCAAACCAGCCCGCGCTTAGATTTTTAAAGGTTGAATAGGAAGCGCCCATCTTCACTTCCATATCGGTATTGGCGGGCAGGTCTTTAAACACACCCACTACCTGCAACGGAACACGGAAGGACCACATCTGCACCGTTTGTCCCATGGCCTTTCTCCAGTCACCAAAGAAAGTATTGGCCACGCTTTCGTTCAATACCACCATATTGGGGTCCTTCAATCTTTCCGCACTGCCCGCCAGCCACTGGTAATCGAATATGTCAAAAAGAGTGGGATCAACAAAATACAAACCATTGCTCTGCTTTACCCTTTTTTCATCGGCCAGGTCTTTGCCCGGGATAGGAATATGGATCTGCGCACCGCCGATATTCCAAACGGCGGCCACTTTTTCGATTTGTGGAAAATCAGTACGCAATGCATCCGGCAGCATAATCGGTACTGATCCCTGGCGGCTGGTAATTGCGCCATTGCTGTTGTTGGAATAAGTGGTAACGACACGGGCTATGCGCTCTTTCTTCGAATGAAAATCATCATAGCTTATTTCATAGTGGATCACTAAAAAGATGATGAGGCTGGTAGCAACGCCAACAGCAAGGCCCAGTATATTGATGGCCGCATAGGTCTTGCGACTCACCAGATTTCTCCAGGCTGTTTTGAAATAGTTTTTAAACATGGCTATATTATTTTTTTGAATGGTCCTGTTACTTTAATACGGCGGATATTTATTCCGTACGCAGGCTGCGCATCGGGTTGGCAATAGCGGCCCTCACCGATTGATAACTCACCGTTGCCAGCGTGATCAGCAAAGTGCATATCGCCGTCAGCAGGAAAATATCCGCACTCATATAAATACGATAAGCAAACCCATTGAGCCAGTTGTTCATCACGAGCCATACCACCGGGAAAGCGATCAGCATGGCAACCAGCACCAGGGTTACAAATTCCTTCGACAGGAGCAACGTTACATTGCTTATTGAAGCGCCGATCACTTTTCTTATACCGATCTCCTTTTGCCTTCTTTGCGCGGTAAATGCGGCAAGACCAAACAAGCCCAGGCAGGATATGATGATGGCAAGCGCCGCAAAACAACGGGATAAAATACCCACTCTTTTTTCCGATGCATACACGGCCTGGTAATCTTCATCCAGGAATTTGTAATCGAATATCATCCCCGGCGTGAAGGCGGTAAAAGCCTTTTCCAATTGTGCGATCGTTTGCTTTTCCCTACCCGCTTTTAGCTTTACCATTACGGTGGGCATGGCCGGGAATACCTGGAAGAAACAGGGCTTTACCTGTTGATAGAGCGATTCAAAATTAAAATCTGCTGCTACGCCGATGATCTGACGCTGCATGCCCCAGAACTTGATCGTTTTACCCACAGGGTCTTTCAGGCCCATCTGTTTGATGGCTGTTTCATTAAAGATGATCTCGTTGTGGGAATTGCTGGTCTTGGAAAAATTTCTTCCTTCCTTAATTTTTATCCCTGCTGTTTCAAGAAAATTATAACCCACTTCCAGGTTGGCAAATTCGATATCCATGTGCGGATCCTTGCCCGGCCATTCAAAACCGCTGATGGCGCCATGTGCACCGGTGAGGTTGTGGTAATAACTGGATGCGCTGAGTACGCCGGGAATATTGTTGAGACTTTCGATAAAGGTGGCTGCAGCCTGTTCTTTTAACGAATCGTTGGCCAGCGGAATTTCGAAATGAACAATATTGTCGCGGCTATAACCAAGGTTCCTGGTTTGTACATAATCAAGTTGTCGATACACCACGAGCACCGCGGCGATAAACACCACTGACAAGGTAAACTGGAAAACGACCAACCCCTTACGCATCCAGGCCTCACCCAGCGAAGTGCTAAGCTTGCCTTTCAAGATGGATACGGGCCTGAACCCTGACAAATAAAACGCGGGATAACTGCCGGCGATCAAGCCGGTCAACAGCGCAATGCCAAACTTTCCAGCACAGTGGGATCCGAAGCTTGGAATTCACGTGACTTGAAGTCGCGGC
>JADMIO011019987.1_pt1 | contig 74172 bp, 54 predicted proteins | sample 8958161 | NCBI WGS metagenome assembly JADMIO01 (sample SAMN16585339, study PRJNA669376) | soil metagenome | isolation source: Crop rotation soil | place: USA: Cullars Rotation, Alabama | collected 2011
CGCGACAACTTGTCCACGTGGAATTCTAAGCTTAGGATCCCAATGTGCTGGAAAGCGTCAGATCCGAGTTCAGCGGTTCTTCGACGCGGGGCGCGCAGACCGGCGACCAGCTTGCGGTGGACGTGTTTGTTTCGCTGACGAACGGCGACTCGTACCGCTGCCGCTTTGGGGTGGGCTCGGCGCGTTGACCTTTTCGCGCGGTGGAAGGTTGATTTCGCCGAGGTAGGTCACCATGGCCTGAGGCCGCGGGGCGATCCCGGGTCGGATGGCTCGGGCGAAGCCGCGCAACACCAGTTCGGCGTTGAGGTCCAGCGCGTCGGGCGTGCGCCAGACGTGCCATCCGTCGCCGGCGGGTTCGGCCATGATCCACGCACTTCCGGCGGTCCATCGCAGAAGCTCACGAGCGCCGGCTTCGTCGACGATCTCGACGCCAGCGAGGCGGATCGATTCCTGCCTGCCGCCGCGCTCGACCACGAGGGTGTGGCCGTCCTGGACCGAAATGACGTGGAGCATCGCCCCAGAAGCGGAGAAAGAAATGGTGAGAGCAAGGGACAACGAAATGATTCTGATCATCTTTGTGTGTCGGCCGAGGAGAGAAGCGCCGGGCCGCAAAGACGCGGATCAGGTGGGAGTTGAAGAATAGCACGGGCAGGGAGTGAGCTGTAACCGATCGTTTACCAAACTCCGAAACTCGTTTGATCGTCATTACGAATAGCTTCGTACCGTGATGCGTTCGCATCGCGGGTTCGCATGGAAAATCGAGGGGAGGGGCACTGATGCTCCGCACGGTCGCCGCAGTCTGTTGTTCGCTTCTCATTTCAGGAATCGCCACAGCAGCAGACGCCCCGGCGACGATCGCGAAGACGTCCCAGTCGATCACCATCGACGGAACGCTGTCCGATGCCGGATGGCAGGGCGCCACGAAGTACGAAACGTTCTACGAGACGAACCCGGGCGACAACATCGAGCCTTCGGTCAAGACCGTCGGCTACGTGACCTACGACGAACGATTCCTCTACGTCGGAATCGAATGTAGTGATCCCAAGCCCTCGGACATCCGGGCGGTCTTCGGCGACCACGATCAGATCAGCGGCAACTCCGACGATTTCGCGGGCGTGATCCTCGACACGAGAAACGACGGCAAAACGGGCCTCGAGCTGTTCGTGACCGCGCGCGGCGTTCAGTTCGACGCCGTCAACGACGACGCGGCCGGCAACGAAGACGCCTCGCCCGATCTCTTCTGGGATTCGGCGGCGAAGATTCACGAGACCGGGTGGACGGTGGAGATGCGGATTCCCTTCTCGTCTCTTCGCTACGAGAATCCGAATCCCGAACAATGGGGTCTGATCCTCTATCGCAACATGCCGCGCGATCGCCGCTACCAGATCTTCAGCAGCAAGCTTCCGCGCGATTCCAACTGCTTCGTCTGCAATTTCGGCAAGATCGACGGACTGCACGACCTTCCTTCGGGCGATCACATGGTGCTCGCGCCGTATGTGACGGCCGAGCAGATTGGTGAGCCGCGGGACGGGCTGGGAAGCGACTTCGTCAATCACCAGCCAGGCACGAACGGCGGGCTCGATTTCAAGTGGAACCCCACCGCGAACTCCGCCGTCGACGCGACGATCAATCCCGACTTCTCGCAGATCGAGTCCGACGTCGCGGTGATCTCGACGAACGAGCGCTTCGCCGTCTTCCTGCCGGAGAAGCGCCCGTTCTTCCTCGAGGGCGTGGAGATGTTCAGCACTCCCATCCAGGCCGTGTACACGCGGACGATCACCTCGCCGCGATGGGGCGGGCGCACCACCGGCCAGGTGGGCGACTACGCCTACACGATGCTGGTGACGCAGGATCGCGGCGGTGGATCGGTGATCATTCCGTCCGCGTACGGGAGCGACTTCGCGGCACAGGACTTCAAGTCGATCGCGGGCATCGGACGTGTGCGCCGCAATTTCGGGCGGTCATTCCTGAGCCTCCTCGGGACCGTTCGTGAGTCGGAAGACAACGCGTACAACCGCGTCTTCGGTCCCGATTTTCAGTGGCGTATCGGCGAGAACAACACCATCACCGGCCAGGTCCTCTACAGCTCGACGCAGACACCGGACCGTCAGGATCTTGCATCGGAGTGGAACGGGCAGAAGCTCGACGGACACGGCGCCTACGGATACTGGCAGTACTCGGACGCCAAGCGCGACTTCTACGTGAACGCGAGCGACTACTCCGACGGCTTCCGCGCCGACAACGGCTTCGTTCCGCAGGTCGGCTGGCGAGGGTCGTATGCCGAGGGCGGCTACACGCTACGCCCGAAGGGCTTCTTCAGCCGGGTTCGCATGTACGTGTTCGGCGAGGGACAGGACACGCAGGATGGCGATCTGCTGTGGCGTCAGGTCTCGGCCGGTTTCGGCGCGGACGGAAAGCACCGCTCGTTCACGCGCATCCGCCTCGCGAAGGAGAAGGTGGCGAACGCGGGCGAAGTGTTCGATCGCGACCGCATCTATTTCACCGAGCAATTCGCAGTGAATCGCGTGCTCAGCCAGGTCAGCGTCGACGGCTGGTTCGGCGACGAGGTCGACTTTGCCTACAACAGACCGGGGCGCGGCGCGAATCTCAACGTCAACGCGACGATCCGTCCGACGGATCATCTGCAACTGGGACTGACCAACAGTTTCCGCTGGCTGAACATCGACGACGACCGGCTCTTCACCTCGCAGGTCGAGCGTCTCAAGGCGACCTACACCTTCAACTCGCGCATGTTCCTCCGGACCATCCTGCAGAACCAGCGGACCAATCGGGACCGCGAGCTGTATTTCGACGATCCCACGACTCCGGAGGACGATGTCGCGCAGCACTCCGGGTCCTTCACCTTCCAGATCCTTTACGCCTACAAGTTGAATTGGCAGACGGTGTTCTACATGGGCTACGGCGACCTGCGCGAGGTCACCACCGAGCAAGGCGAGTTCGAGCCTTCCAGCCGGCAGCTCTTCGCGAAAGTGAGCTACGCCTTCCAGCGATAGGAAAGCATTTGAACGAAGGAACGGCGGCCGCTTCGGCTGCCGTTTCCTTTTTGAACTGACTCCGGCGGCCGCCTCAGCCGCCGTTCCATCGACAGTTGACGCCTCAACGCGGCGGCACCATGTTCCTTGTGCATGGTCGCCCGCTGGATCGTGCTGTTGCTGATCGCGGCCGTGAGCGCGCCGGCTGCAGTAACGGGCTGGGACGGCAGCGACGCGTTCGCCGGGACGCAGCTCGACTGGTGTCACTGGGAGCCGGCGAGCACCGGCGGATCCGTTGCCCAGAACGACGGACTCCTTCTCAGCACGGTCGCGCAGCCGTACAGCCGCGCGGCCGTAAGAACGCAGTACACGCTGGTGGGAGACTTCGACGTCTCCGTCGATTTCGACATGACCGGGGGATTCACGGAACCGATCAACGGAGCGGGAGCCTCACCGCACCTCAACGTATCGATCGGAATTCAGAGCGAATCGACGCGGGCGATCTTCTTCAACCGCACCCGCAACCTCTCCGGGAGCGGCTATTCGGTCTATACGCCCCTGGCCGGGCAGGGCGGACACAACCGACTGTTCGTGGCCAGTTCGTCAGCATCCGGATCGCTGCGGATGACCCGTTCCGGAGCGCTGGTGACGATGCGTTATCGCGAGAACGCATCGTGGACGGAGTTCGACCACGTCGACGGCATGGCGGAGGCGGTGTACGTCTATCTGTCCGCCGAGAACGTCAATGCCTCGAACGCCGTAAGCACAAGGCTGACGAACTTCGCGATTCTAGGCGGCACCACGTCGACGCGCCGGTTCGAGCCGACGCATGCATATCGTAGTCGCCCCGACTTTCACGTCGGCGGTGTGGTTGCCGATCTTCTCGCCCATTCGGTGTGGGGCAATCAGTGGGGCAGCACGAACCCGCTCGACGTCATGGAGAAAAACGGCTTCGATACGGCGGTGGTCGGCGTACTCACCCGCAGCTCTCCGACGCTGAAGAACAACGCCGTTTCGAAGTGGTCGGCGCTCTCGTGGCAGGACGACTTCTGGAGTAGCGTCGAATACTCGAAGGAAACGCTCCGGCGTGCGAAGGCAGAAGGGATGCGCCTCGTCGTCTTCTTCTATCTGAGTGACGAGGCCGCGTACTCGGGGCGGCAGAAGGCGCCGCCCGAATGGCAGGGCCTCAGTCTCCAGGCGGAAGCCGCGGCGATCGAGCAATACGTCTTCGAGGCGGTGACCGATCTGCGAAACAGCGGGTTGCATCCCGAGGTCTACGAGATCGGGAATGAGGTCGACATGGGGGTGGCCGGGTTTGCGCTCGGTGAGCGAATTCCGGCGCCGCCCGGTGTGGATGTCCTCCGCGATCTCACCTGGATGAAAGCGAATGTCTGGGATCCTGAAGCCGTCCTGCTGCAGGCCGGCATTCGCGGTGTGCACCGTGCTGATCCGACTGCGAAGACGATGCTTCATGCCGCGTCTGCGCTGGGTGGCGACGGAAACGCGTTCACGCTGGCGTTCTACCGGGCCATGATCGCGAACGGCGTCGATTTCGACGTCGCTGGCCTGTCGCTGCCCTACGCAAGCACGACCTCGAACTGGAACCTCGATCGCTACTCGACCAGCTGCTGGTTCCAACGTCTCCAGGAACTGTTCGACGCGCTCGAGGCGATGGGAAAACCGGTCATGGTGCGCGAGGCCGCCTATCCCAATGACCCGTCGGGGATTCCCGGCGCGGCGATGCAGCAGTTTCCGTACACGGCGCAGGGCCAGGCAGACTGGCTCGAGGCGCATCTCCAGTTCCTGAGCGCCCATCCGGATGTGATCGGATTCAACTACTTCTATCCCGACTACAGTCACGCGATCGCGAACGCGCCGGCGGACCTCCTGAGCAGCGGGCTGTGGGTCAGCAAGTCGCAGGCCGAGCCCGCGATGGCGGTGCCCAAAGTCACAAAGGCGAACCTCGCCGCGGCGGTCACGCTTTCGGGGCACACGGCAAACTTCTCGAGCACGCTCAACGGACCGGCATTCGCGACGTCCGTACTCTGGAGTTTCGGCGACGGCACGACCTCGACCCAGATGAATCCGCAGCATGTCTACGCCGGCGGAGGGAGGTTCGACTGGCGCGTCGTCGTGCAGACGAACGTCGGTACGATCGACGCGGTGGGGACGGTGAGGATCGGAACCCGACGGCATGCGGTGAGGCACTGAAACGACTCAGTGAGTCCGGACCACGAGATCGCCCGATCCGTCGTCGGCGGTCGCGAGGAAGGGCAGGATCCGTCCTTCACCCGAAACGACTTCCACATCCATCTGGATCGAGTGAAGGTCTCCAAAGGCTGCACGCGCGGTTCCAATCACCGCGCCGATCACGTCGGAGATCTGGAAGTATCCGCCCGTGCCGACGTCGTAGTCATGGCTCGCAGTCGCGAATGCGGTCGCCTTCGTAGCGCCGGCGAACGTGAACTCGAGGGTGACCCGGACGACCGCCGATTTCCCTGTGGTCTCGATGAGGATGAGGTTCGATCGCAACGCTCCCGGGCCGGTTGGCGATGCCGAGTCTTCCATCCCCGTAAACCGCGAGGACTGCCCCGCGGTGAGCGCGGCGTTCGCAGCAAGCGCGGGAAGTCCGGCACCGTAGGGCACTGGGCGACCGGACGCGCTCTCGACGACCGATCGCGCCGCGACGCTCACCGCTCCGGCACTCGCCTGAATCCGCAAATAGCCACGCGAGGTCGGTGAGACGGTCACCGTGGAGCTCGCGGACGGGCCGAGATTCACGGTCGAGGAGGGAGCGATCTCACCCGATCCCGTTCCGCCTGAGGACGTGGTGCGGACGGCACGGCGCCTCCCCGAAGCGGAGAAAGTGTCGACCGACACTCCGAGGCTCGATGTGCTCCGGTTCGTGAGGAACAGTTGCGTCACCGCTCCGTCTCCCGGCGTCGTGATTGGAATGTAGATCGCGTCTGACGTGGCGGTGTCTTCGACGACCCAGGACTCGCCCGTCGACGCTGCGGCCACCAGCCCGTACGCGCCCACTCGCGCCGATCCGGCTGAGGTGTTCGTGATGCGAGCGGCCACCGCCGAAGCCGGAACGGCGTCTGCAACCTCGACGAGCTCGAACGGTCGCACGCTCGTCGAGGCGGTCGTCTTGACCACGCTGCCGGTCGGGCCGAGGTACTCGATCTTCACGGTCCCGGCGTTGCCGGACATCTCCTGCACGTACAGATTTGTCTGCACGCCGGTCTTCTTGAGCAGGCCGCTCAGCACGATCTGTCCGCCCGCGGTGGCTCCGCGGTCCGACCGGAACAGCGGCAGGGCCTCGGAGTACGTCCCGCTCGAGCTCGAGGTATTCGTCCGCGCCGCCGCGACGGAGACCTTGCTGATGTCGGGGCTGCGAAGCTGAACCGAGCTGACGCCCGACGCCGAGCCGAAGACGCTGCTGGCGATGGAAGGGAACGCCAGCGGGGTCGATGTCGAGAGCGAGGTGAAGTCGGCGGACTTGAACGAGATGCTGCCCGCTGTGGACTGGAACATGGTCAGCGACGGAATCGTCGACGGCGTGCCCAGGAACGAGAGCAGAAGATCACCCGCAGCCGAGGAGAGCGAGCCGAGGCCGGGAACGAAAAGCGCGAGCTCGCCGCCGAGCGCAGCGGGAGTGTCGTTGTCGAGGACCGGAGGAACGACGGAGACGATGCTCGTGTCGACCGATCCGCTGGCGCCGTCGTTCGAGGTGCCGTCCGTGACCGGCAGTGCGAGAGCGGATGGGGTCGACCCCTGCAGGAAACGCAGCGACAGGGACCCACGCACGCCGCCGATCGGCTTCGACGCGTCGGGACGTTTCGTCGGGTTCACCGTGAAGAGCACCTGGCTCGTGCCGCCGGGCTGGGTCGAGATCAGCGCGTTCTGGAGCTCGATCCATGGCGCGTCGGTGACCACGAGAGCCTGAACCGTCGAGTTTCCCTGGTTCGAGAAGAACGCCGATCCCTGCGTCGCGTTGACACCGGAGAACACCGACCGCGCGGTCGAGGCGCGGGGTGAAACCGTGCCGGTCGGGCGTGCCGCGATGAGTGCACGGACCGGAATCGTCAATCCGTTCGGTACGCCGCTGCCATTGGGAATCGAGAAGCCCGAGTAGCTTCCTGCCTGCTGGGTGTTCATCCGGACGACGACGGTCTGGCTCTCGCCCGCGCGGAGCAGGAACGTGTTGGGTGCCTGCGAGAAGAACTCTCCGCTATGGCCGAGCGTGATGGTCGTTGGTGCTCCGCCGATGTTGGTGAGGGTGAATGCGTCGATTCCGATGCGGTCCGGCGGGGCGACGATTCCAGACGGGGGAGACGTCAGGGCCACCTCGGGTACCGGCGCGGAGACGACGACGATCGCGGTCGCCGTCGCGCTGCCGTTCGGATTCGTCGCGGTGAGCGTGTATGTCGTTGTGGCCGCGGGACTGACGCTGACGGATCCGTTCGTGGCCTGGGCGCCCACGCCCTGATCGATCGAGACGGATGTCGCGTTGTGCGTCGTCCACTGCAGGGTCGACGAGCCGCCGGCGGAGATCGTTGGAGGTGTCGCGGTGAACGACGCGATCGTCGGAGACCCGCTGGTCGACCGCGTCAGAGTCATGTTGAAGGCTTCGCTCTGGCATTCCCCCGGCGCGGACCCTGTGATCGTCGAACCGTTAACGCTGATGTTCACGAACGCCGGGTCGTCCTCGGCCTCGTAGACGACGAGAATCCCGTCATCGAGCAGCCCCGCGATCGGCGCGGTCACCGGCGGAAGATCGCCGAATGTACACGAGCCGTTCTCAGCCTCGTGGTCGAACTTCAGTCCCGAGATCGTCGCGAAGCCGGAGAAGACCGATTCGGTTTGAAGGATGCTGGCCGTAATCGGGCCGCCGTGTGAGATCGGCGCGAGCTTGCAGCAGGGAGTGAAGACGGCGGAAAACGAGCCCGCGTAGTCGCCCGTCAGCGAGCCGGTCGGATCGGCGCTGCTGGTGCGGGTCATCTGCAGTGTGCGGCTCTCGCCGTCGCCCGAAAAGCTGAATGTGATCGCTTCGCCGTTGATCGTTCCTGGCAGGGGGAACCCGCCCCCCGGCCCGAAGTAGAGGTTGAGCACGATGGACGAGCCGTTCACGTTTCCGGAGGCGTGGAGAGGGACCTTACGAGGCGCGCCGAGAACGCATTGCTCCACATTGCGCTCCGCATCGATCAGCAACGTGCCGTTGAACGAGGAGCCCGTCTCGACGAACCAGGCGTGGATCGGCGTGTCGTAGACTGCGTGGATCGAGCCGCAACTGGTATCCGCGTGCATGGTGCCCGACCACACGCCGGTCACGACCGCGGCGCAGGGTACACAGGTAAGGAGCAACGCGACGACGACGCAGCAAGTGCGCATGACCGCCTCCCGTGTAAGAACAGGATGGACTGCCGAAGTATGAAAAATATGGGCTCGAACGGCGGGTGACGCCAGTCGGTGCAAATCGTGACCCGTTCCGCGTCAGCGCTCGATCAGTCGCCGGGCGGCGCGGATGTCGGCGTCGAGCGGGCGGTCGAACGTGACCGGAGACGCGGCTTTGCGAACGCGCAGGTAGAGCTCGCGCGTTCCGCTGCCGAGATGGGAGGCGATGTGATCGTGGTCGCGCACGCCCTCTTCGAACTTCCGCGCCTGGGCTTCGGCGTCGCTGAATCGGAGCAGTTTCGGCGCGGGCTGGTTCGGGTCGTACTGGAAAATGGCCCGCCACTCCACCGCCTGCGCGGCGGCGAGCAGCTCGATCGCGGCGATCGTCTGCACGTTCGACAACACCGTGCGCAGCTTTCTCGCCGCGTACGTCGACATCGACACGTGATCCTCGGTGTTCGCGCCGGTCGGGATGGAATCGACCGAGGCCGGATGCGAGAGCACCTTGTTCTCGGAGACGATCGACGCGGCGGTGTACTGCAGGATCATCAGTCCCGAGTTCACGCCCGGGCGCGTGGTGAGGTTCTGCGGCAGGCCGCGGTTGTGGTGACCGTCGAGCATCATCTGCGTGCGGCGCTCGGAGATGTTGCCGAGCTCCGCCACGGCGATGGTCAGGAAGTCCGCGCCGAGCGCGAGGGGCTGTCCGTGGAAGTTGCCCGCGGAGTAGGCGACGCGGCGATCACCGTGGTACCCCTCCGGCCAGTTCGCGCGGAAGGCGATGTCGACCGGCTCGCCTTCTTCCGGGAAGAACAGCGGATTGTCGGTCGCGGCGTTGAGCTCCTTCTCCGCGATTGCGCGCACGAAGCGGATCGTGTCGCGCGATGCGCCATGAACCTGGGGGGCGCAGCGGAGCGAGTAGGGGTCCTGCACCGCCCCGGCGCGCTCGACCATCCGGCTGCCTTCGACCATCCTGAGGATGTTCGCGGCCGATTCGATCTGCCCGGTGTGTCCTCGAACGGCGTGAACTTTCGGATCGAGCGCGCGCGTACATCCGGCCATCGCCTGGAGAGAGAGTGCCGCCGCCGCGTCGCATGCATCGACCAGGCGGCCGGCGTCGTGAACGGCCAGCGCGAGCATCGCCGCGGAGAAGTTCGCACCGTTGACCAGTGCAAGGCCTTCCTTGAACGTCGGTTTGATCGCCTCAGCGTCGAAGCCGAGGAGGCCTGGGAGTTCCGTTGCGGACCGCAGCGACGCATCGTCGAGTGTGTAGAAGCGCCCCTCGCCGAGCAGCGTGACGAAGAGATGTGAGAGCGGACAGAGATCACCGCTCGCACCGACCGAGCCGCGCAGCGGCACGAGAGGAATCACGCCGCGGTTGATCATCGCCTCGACGACGTCGACCATCACGCGCCGCACTCCGGAGTGACCCTTCAGGAATGCGTTGAGTCGTGTGACCAGCGCGCCGCGAACGACTTCCGGCGGGTAGTAATTGGTCAGGTCGTCGGGATTGCTGTTCTCTCCGGCGCCGACCGAGTGCGAGAGAAGTAGATTGCGTTGAAGCTGCTCGAGATCGTCCGGCGCGATCGGTTTGTCCTTGAACTCGCCGAATCCCGTCGTGACGCCGTACTCGCTCGGCACCGCGTTGCCCTCGTCCCAGGCCCTGCGGTAGTTCGCCGCGATCTCCGCGATCAGCGCCTCGCTTCGTGCCACGCGCTCGTTGCTGGCCGGGTCGCGCTCCACACGCACGCTTCCGTCACGCGCGATCTGCGCGAGCTGCTCGATCGTGAGGGAGTCGCCGTCGAGGAGGATGGTGGTGGTCATGCGCGTCTCGTCTGCTTTGGCGCTTTGATCGCGTTCGGTGTGAAGGCAGAAGGCAGAATGCAGAAGGCAGAAGTAAGAACGGGAGCGTGACCCTTCCCGGCTGGCGTCTCGTTTCTTCCTTCTGCCTTCTGCATTCTGCCGTCTGCCTTCACACCCTCCTCGCTATGACGTCAGGGCCCTCGATCTCCGCAAGCATCTTCCGAATCCCCGCCACCAGCTCCCCACGCGGGATCGTCACCTGCCCGGCCCTCTGCGCGAGGTACTCCGACCGGTCGGCGGTCGGTTTGGCGCGCTCGCGGCCCGCGACCATGTCTTTGACCGTCACGATGCCGTCGCGTTTCTCGTTCGTGCCGTAGAGGATGGCCAGCGGGATGTCGTAGTGATCGGCGTACTTGAGCTGTTTTCCGGGGCCTTTCGCGGTGCCGAGGTAGAGCTCCGTCGGGATGCCGGCCCGGCGCAGCTCCCAGGTCATGGTGATGTATTCGTCCATGAGCGACGGATCCATGTTCGTGATCAGCACGCGTGCGGTTGCCTTCTGGTTTCCGATGCGACCGAGGTGAACGAGCGCCGCGAGAAGGCGATCCACGCCGATCGAAGCACCGACGGCGGGAATCGACTGGCCGAGAAAGCGCATGACCAGGTCGTCGTAGCGCCCGCCGCCGAAGACCGAGCCGAACTGCGGCGCGTCGGGAAGGATCGCCTCGAACACGGGGCCTGTGTAGTAGGCGAGGCCGCGCGCGATCGAGAGATCGAGCGAGACCTGGTCGTCGCCGTACCCGAGCGCATAGAGGTTGTCCGAGATGCGCGCGACGACGTCGAGTTTCGCGGAGGCCCCGTCGACCGAGGCGAACAGCTCGCGGACCTGGCCGAGAACTTCGCGGCGTGAGTCGGACTTCACGTTGAGAAATCGTTCGATCCGATCGACCTGGTCGCGCGCAAGGCCGACGCCGCGGATCGTGTCGCCCGATTCGTCCTTGTAGCCTTCCATCAGCTCGAGCCGGACCTTGTCCGGGCCGACCTTGTCGAGTTTGTCGAGCACGCGGAAGACGTCGGCGCCACGTTCGTGCTGGATGCTCGCGAAATCGAGAAGCAGGTTGAGCACCGCACGGCTCGAGAAGCGGACGAGATAGCGGCCGACATTCAGCGCCGAGAGCGTGTCGCACATGCCGGCGATGATCTCGGTGTCGGCGACCTCGCTCTCCACTCCGACGGAGTCGAGATCGAACTGCGTGAACTCGCGGTAGCGGCCCTTGTCGGGCTTGTCCGCGCGCCAGACCGGCGCTACCTGATAACGTCGAAAGGGCCGCGGGAGATCGGCGTACTGGGCGATGACTCGCGCGAGCGGAACGGTGAGATCGAAACGAAGCCCCATCTCCTCGCGCTCGGGATTGGTGACCCGGAAGATCGACTGCTGCGCCTCCTGTCCGGCACTTCCCGACAACACGTCGAGATACTCGATCGCCGGAGTGGAGAGCGGCACGAACCCGTACAGCTCGTAGACGCGACGGATCGTGTCGACCATCTGCTGGCGCGCCAGCATCTGGTCGGGCAGCAGGTCGCGCAGACCGCGGGAAAGGCGAGGCTCGACGGGATCAGGCATGTGCTTTGGAGCTGCCGGGAAATTGAAAATTGAAAATTGAAAATTGAAAATTGGAAATTGAAAAAGGCACGGTCGGCTTCGGACCGCCGTTTTCAATTTTCAATTTTCAATTTTCAATTTCCCGAAGGGAAGGATGGTACCGAGGGGCGGGCTCGAACCGCCGACCCCCAGATCCACAATCTGGTGCTCTAACCAACTGAGCTACCCCGGCACGGGAGGCGAATGATAGCGGCTCGGCGGCGGGAACGAAAGAGCCGCGGGCTGCTGACGCGGGGCACAACGCCGGGTCAGGGGATGTCATTTCAGACCGATCGGCAATTTCGTCACCCTGAGCCGCGAAGACGGCGAAGGGCCTCAGCCGGCAACACTTTGCCATTCTGAGGCCCTTCGCCGTCGGAGCTGTCCTGAGCGAAGCGAAGGGCGGGTCAGGGTGACGGTTGAAGGTAGCGGGGAAAGCCTCGTCAATCCACAACCATCAGGACATCCGCGAACCAGCCACGGGCGTCGGTCCAGGTCTTTTCGATCCGGAATCCGGCCTGACGCGCCAGCCGGTTCAGGGTCTCGCGGTCGTGCTTGTACGAGTTCTCCGTGTGGATCGACTCTCCGGCATCGAACGCGATCTCCAGGTCGAGCGCGTCGATGCGTACGGTCTGCGCGACGCGGCTGACGAGATGCATCTCGATGCGGCCGTTCTTCTCGTCGTAGAACGCACGATGCTGAAAGGCCGCTAGATCGAAACGTCCGCCGAGCTCGCGGTTGATGCGTCCCAGCACGTTGAGGTTGAAGGCGGCGGTCACGCCGAGGGCATCGTCGTACGCCGGCTCGAGAATCGCCTTCGACTTTCGCAGGTCGGCGCCGAGGAGCAGGGCGTCGCCCGGCGAAAGCGCGGCGCGCAGGTCGGAGAGCATCGCCACCGCGTCTTCAGGGTCGAGATTTCCGATCGTCGAGCCGAGGAAGAGCACGACCGTGCGGGCGTGATCGCCCGGCGGAAGAAGGCGCAGCGCCTCGGAGGGGCGGGTGAGATCGGAGCGCACCGCGGCGATCCTCATCCTCGGGTACCGGATCAGCAGCTCCTTCGCGCTCCGCTCCAGCACCGTGGAATCGAGGTCCACCGGCGCGTACTCGACGCCGGGCTGCGACACGGTCAAGAGATCGAGCAGGATGGTCGTCTTCCTGGCCATCCCGCTTCCCAGCTCGACGAGCCTCACGTCCGGACCGATGGCAGCCACGATCTCGCTGCGCCTCGTTTCGAAGATCTCGGTCTCCGCCCGCAGGACGTAGTACTCGGGCAGGAAGCAGATCGCGTCGAAGAGCGACGACCCGAGCGCGTCGTAGAACCAGCGCGGCGGCAGCGACTTCGGCGTGCCTGTCAGGCCGGTCCGAACGTCGGCGGCGAAATCGGACCGGCTGACGTCCGTGGTGACGAGGGTGAAGCGCGGCAGGTCCGTTTGAACTGGCATCCGTGACCGATTGTACTGAGCCCAGCAAACCTACTGCTCGTAGAATTCGTCATAGATCAGGAATGCAGCGTTTCCTCACCCCCGTCCTCGGCCTGGTGGTCGCCGGCTGCTTCGCGGCTTCGGGTGAAAACCCCCGGCCGGGCGATCTGCGCGTCCATCGCGGCGACTTCACGAGCGAGATCGTTCTATCGGGCGAGCTGGAGGCCGCCCGCGGGCAGCTGCTGTCGGTTCCACCGCTTCCCAACTGGGAGACCAACATCAAATGGATCGCGGACGACGGCACGGCCGTCCACGCCGGTGATTCCGTTGTCGAGCTCGACAATTCAGCGCTGACCACGGACCTCGAGAGCAAGCGGCAGGGCGCGTCACAGGCCGCGCAGGAACTGCAGCAACGCGAAGCCGAATGGCAGGCGGACCTCGAAAACCTCTCGCTCGATCTCGAGAAGAAGCGCCTCGCGCTCGAGAAGGCGACGATCGATGTCTCGGTTCCCGCCGAACTGCAGTCGCGGCGCGCGTTCGAAGAGAAGCAGACCGCGCTCCGCAAGGCGAAGGCCGAGCACGAAAAGGCGACCGAGCTTCTCGCGTCGAAGCGGACGGCCGTCGAAGCGGATCGCAGGAACCTCCTGCTCAACATCGAGAAGACCCGCCGCAGCATCACCATCGCCGAAGAGGCGATCCGCGCGCTTCGGCTGACCGCGCCTCGCGACGGCATCTTCGTCGTGCGCGACCATCCGTGGGAAGGGCGCAAGATGCAGGAAGGCGATCGCGTCTGGGTCGGCTTCCCGATCGGGCTGATCCCCGAGCTCGATTCTCTTCGCGTCAACGCAGCGCTCGCCGACGTCGATGACGGCCGGATCAAGGTCGGAATGCCGGTGAAGATCACGCTCGACGGATATCCGGACATGGAAGTCGACGGAACGATCTCCGCGATCTCGGCCGTGGCGCAGGAGAGCCGGCGCCAGTCTCTGCGACGCCAGTTCGAAGTGCAGGTCGCCATCGGACGCCTCGATCTCGAAAGGATGCGTCCCGGTCTCACCGCGCGCGTCGTCGTCGGCCGCGAAACGAAAAAGGGCGCGCTCCTCGCGTCGCGCGCCGCGATCGACTTCGGCGGACGCACGCCGGTCGCTCGCCTCGATGGCGGCAAGACGAAACCGGTGACGCTCGGGACGTGCAACGCTCTCGAGTGCGTCGTCCTCAGCGGATTGGAAGAAGGAGAACGGCTCGAGCCGATCGTGGAGGTGGGCCGTGGGTGAATCGATCCTCGTCGGCGCGGGCACCGGCCCCGTCGCGACGCGCCGCCTTCGCATGGCGCTTCCGTGGCTCGCGCTGCTGCTGTTCCTCGCCGCCGGCTGGGTCGTGCGGGGACGGCTCGCCGCCGAACGTCAGGGCCTCTGGGTCGCAGCACATCGCGGCGATCTCGTGACCGGTTTCGAAGTCTCGGGCACGCTGCTCGCCGTCGACTCGGAGTCGATCGGACCTCCCACGATTCCGGACTACTGGAACTTCAAGCTGTCGATGCTCGCCCCCGAAGGCGCCGAAGTGAAGAAGGGCCAGCCGGTCGCAGCCTTCGATACATCGGAGCTGGAGCGCAAGCTCGATCAGAAGACCGCCGAGGCCGACGAAGCGGCGAAGCAGATCGAGAAGGAACGGGCCGACCTGGCCCTCGGCGTCAAAGACGAGAAGCTGCGGCTTGCCGAAGCCGAAGCGCGTCTGCGAAAAACCGAGTTGAAGCTCGAGGCGCCTCCGGACATCCTCGGGATCCACGAACGGCGCGCGGCCGAGATCGAGCACGAGACGGCGCAACGCGAGTCCACCGCCATCGGCAAGCGCATCGCCGCGCTCGAGCGCGCCGCCACGGCGCGCATCGCCCTGCTCGAGAGCCGGCGACGCGAAGCCGAGAATGTGGTGAAGCGCACGCAGGACTCGATCGGACAGATGCGGCAGACGGCGCCGCGCGACGGAACCGTCGTCTACGCCACGAACTGGCGTGGCGACAAAAAGAAAGTCGGCGACAACGTCTGGCAGGCCGAGCGCGTCGTGGAGATCCCCGACCTGCGCAGCATGAAAGCCGACGGCGAAGTCGATGAAGTCGATGCGGGTCGCGTCGCCGTCGGGCAGCGCGTCATTCTCCGGCTCGACGCGCATCCCGACGACGAGATTCGCGGGACGATCACCTCGGCCGGGCGCACCGTGCAGCGCAAGCGCGGGACGCAGGATCCGCTGAAGGTGCTCCGCGTCGAGATCAAGCTCGACAAGACCGATCCGGCGACGATGCGTCCCGGCATGCGGTTTCAGGGAACGGTGGAGCTTTCCCGCGCGCGGAACGCCGTGCTGATTCCGCGGGAAGCGGTGTTCGTCGGCCCCGAAGGGCCGTACACCTGGCGTCGCGGTCTGTTCTCGTCGTCACGCGTTCCGCTCCGCCTCGGGCGCGAGAACGAGGAGAGCGTCGAGGTGCTGGAAGGCATCAGCGCCGGCGATCGCGTCGTCGTTCCGCGCGAGGAAGAAGAGGAGAAGAAGGGGTGAGGGCGACGCGAAACGCAAACTGCGCTGTCATCCCGAGCGAAGCGAGGGACCCCCTTCTTCAGGGGCTCGCGAGAAGGGGGTCCCTCGCTTCGCTCGGGATGACATTGTTGATCGCCTCCCTTTTCGCCTGCTCCCAACCCGCAGAGGACGTGGCGACGTTCAAAGTCGAACCGATTGTCTTCAGCCGGAGAGTTCCCGCCGAAGGGACGCTCAAGGCGGTCAAGGCCACGCCGGTGACCGCGCCGCTCAATGCGGAATCGCCGATGAAGATCTCCTGGATCGCGGCGGACGGAACGCTCCTGAAGAAGGGAGACGTCATCGTCCGTTTCGACGCGGCCGATTTCGAGGAGCTCCTCCGCAGCGGAAGTGAGGACCGCGCCACCGCGACGAACAAGCTGGAGAAGGCCAACGCCGAGACGTCGGCCACGCGGAAGAACCTGGGACGCGACGTGGATCTCGCCGATGCGGAGCTCGAAGCCGCGCAGCACTTCAACTTCGATGATGCCGAGGTCTTCTCGCGCTACGCACGGATCGAAGCGGAGGTCGACCAGGGGCTTGCGGAGAGCCGGAAGCAGCACGCGCGTCAGGTGCTGGTCATCCGCGACGGGCGGGCGAAGACGGAGCGCGACCTCATCGCCATCGAGGATCGCAAAGCCGGTCTCAAGATCAAAGAAGCGGAAGAAGGACTGAAGGCGCTGCAGGTGGTCGCGCCGCACGACGGCATCCTGGTGCTGCAACGGAACTGGCGAGGAGAGATGCCGCGCGTCGGCGACAGCATGTGGCGCGGCCAGCCGATCGGCGAGATTCCGGAGCTCGCGGCGATGAAGGCCGAGGTCTTCGTGCTGGAGGCCGACGCGGCGGGGCTCGCGCCGGACCAGAAGGTCACGCTGCGTGTCGAATCGCATCCTCTGGTCACGTTCCAGGGCAAGGTCACCTCGGTCGACAAGATGGCGCGCCCGCGCATCCCGCGGCAGCCCGTCCAGTATTTCGGGACGACGGTCGAGCTGGACCGGACCGACCCGGCGCTGATGAAGCCGGGATCGCGCGTTCGCGCGGTGCTGGAGATCGAGCGCCAGGCGGGCTCGTTCGTGATTCCGCGCCAGGCGCTCTTCGAAAAGGAAGGGAAGAAGCTGGTCTACCGGCGCATCGGCGGGCGTTTCGAGCCGGTCGAGGTCGTCCTCGGTTCCGCGAGCGCGGGACGCGTGGTGATCACGAAGGGATTGAAGCGCGGCGACGAGATCGCGCTCGAAGACCCGAAGGCGGAGGAGACGGGGAAGGCGGCGCGCAATGAATCAGCGTGAGACGCTCGGCACGGCCCTGTCGAATCTCGGCCGCCACAAGCTGCGCACGTCGCTGACGATGCTCGGCATGATCTTCGGCGTCGGCGCGGTCATCGCCATGCTTTCCATCGGCGCGGGCGGCGAGAAGAAGGCCCTCGAGGCGATCGGCCGGATGGGTCTGCGCAACGTCATCGTGCGCGCGAAGGAGATCAAGCCGGACGACCGCCAGGAGATCCGCAAGAAGTCGCTCGGCGTCTCGCTGCGCGACGGTGAGGCGATCAGCGAAGCGGTGCCGAACGTCGACGCGGTGATGCCGCGCGTGGAAGTGAAGCCGTACAAGATCATGGCTCCCGGGGCGACGGCGAAAGGGAAGGTCTTCGGCGTTCCGTGGCGGTATCGCGAGGTCGCTGATGTCGGCCTCGCCGAAGGGCGCTTCTTCGACGCACGCGATGAGATCGAGCACGCGCAGGTGTGCGTCATCGGTCAGGAAGTGCGCCGCAAGCTGTTCGGCTACGGCGACGTGATCGGAAAGCGCCTGAAGGTGAACGACGTCTGGCTCGACGTCGTCGGCGTGCTGGCGAACGGCGACGCGGCGACGGGACCGCAGGCCGCCGGTGCAGAAACTGCGAAGAGCGTGGCGCGCGAGATCTGGATCCCGGTGACGACGGCGATGCGCAAGTTCGACCGCGATCCGCTCGACGCGCCGGTCGACGAACTGCTCGTGTCGGTGAAGGAAGGCGTGTCCACGCGCACGACGGCGCGGCTGCTGGAGCCGTTGCTCCAGCGATTGCACGGGGGAGCGGACGACTTCGAGGTCGTCGTGCCCGAGGCGCTGCTCGAGCAGAGCCGGCAGACGCAGCGGATCTTCAACGTGGTGATGGGATCGATCGCCGGGATCTCGCTGCTGGTCGGCGGGATCGGCATCATGAACATCATGCTGGCCAGCGTTCTGGAGCGGACGCGCGAGATCGGCGTGCGCAGGGCCATCGGCGCGACGCGTCGCGACATCCGCGCGCAATTCGTCATCGAGTCGTTCGCCATCAGCGTGATCGGAGGCTGCGCGGGCATCGTCATCGGCATCATGCTCGCCCGCATCGTGGCGGCCTACGCGGGATGGCCGACCGTGATCACGATCTGGTCGCTGGTGCTCTCGACGGGCGTCTCCGTCGCCGTCGGGCTGGTCTCCGGGATCTATCCGGCCACACGCGCGGCCGAATTGAATCCTGTGGAAGCCCTTCGGTACGAATGAGTCCACACAACCGCAACAACTCGCCTGCGCGTGAGTGCCTATAATCGCGCCCTCATGCGCGCACGGCTTCTTTCGTCTCTCCTCCTGATCGTTGCTTCATCCGCTGCTGCGGCGGTGACCATTCCGCCGGTCGAATACAAACATCGAACGCTCCCGAACGGGCTCGAGGTTTATTCGCTGCAGGATCGTGCGGCGCCGATCGTGGCCATCCACGTCTGGTACCGCGTCGGAGCGAAGGACGATCCCGAGGGGCGCAGCGGCTTCGCGCATCTCTTCGAGCACATGATGTTCAAGAGCACGAAGCACATGAAGTCGGAGATGTTCGACCGGTTCACGGAAGACGTCGGCGGCTTCAACAACGCAACCACGCTCGACGACACCACCGTCTACTACGAAGAGGTCCCGTCGAACTATCTGGAGACGCTGCTCTGGGCGGAGGCGGACCGCATGGGCACGCTGAACGTGGACGAGCCGACGTTCCATTCGGAGCGCGACGTGGTGAAGGAGGAGTTCCGCTACCGCGTAGCTGCGCCACCGTACGGGCGGCTCTTCTATGCGCTCGATCGCGACAGCTTTTCCGTGCATCCCTACAAGAGGCCGGGCATCGGCAGCATCGAAGAGCTCGACGCGGCCACCATCGAAGACGTCCGCGGATTTCACCGGACGTTCTATCGTCCCGACAACGCCATCCTGATCGTGGCCGGCGACTTCGAGCAGAAGCAGCTCGATGAATGGGTCGACCGCTATTTCCAGCCCGTTGCGAAGCCTGATGCGTCGATTCCGCGAGTCAACGTCGCCGAGCCGGCGAGGGCCGAAGAGAAGCGCTTCAAGGAAGTCGCGCCGAACGTTCCGCTCCCGGCCCTGGCCATGACGTGGCTGACGCCGGGCGCGTCGCACGCCGACGCCGCAGCGCTGACCGTGGCGGAATCGATCCTCGCGGAAGGGGAATCGTCGCGCCTCCAGGAAAAGCTCGTGCGCGGCGAGGCCTCGGTGCAGATCTACGGGGATGCCGATCTGAGGGAAGACCTCGGCCGTTTCACTCTTCTGGCCATCATGGCCAGCGGACATCAGACGGGCGAAGCGGAGGCTGCGTTCCGCGCGGAGTTGTCGTCGATCGTCGAGAAAGGCGTCACGGCCGCGGAGCTCGAGAAGGCAAAGAACATGATCCTCACTTCCGCGTTGCGCGAGCGCGAGACGGCGAACGGGCGCGCGTTCACGCTGGGTGAATCGATCGTGATCCACAAGGATCCCGCTGCGGTCAACGAGGGCCTGGGGAAAGTTCAGGCCGTGACCGCGGAGGACGTGCAGCGCGTCGTTCGCAAGTATGCGGTGGAGGGAAAAGCGGCGGTCATCGAATACGTCGACGACGGGTCGGCGGCGGAGAAGCCGGCGGACGGAGGTGCGCGGTGAAGAAGCTGGCTCTTGTGATTCTGATCGCTGTTGCGGCGAGCGCGGAGCAGACCACTCCGCCCGCGCCGGCACCGCCGCGCGAAGCAAAGTTGCCGCGTGCTGCTGAGACGAAACTGGACAATGGCCTCCGCGTCATCGTCGTTCCGAAGCACGACATTCCGCTGGTCGCCGCCGAGTTGCTGATCCGGACGGGGGCCGCTGCGGACCCCGCGGGCAAGGCGGGCCTCGCGCAGATCACGGCGAACGTCCTGACCAAGGGAACGAAGACCCGCAGCGCCGAGCAGATCGCGCGCGAGGTCGAGGCCCTCGGTGCCACGCTCGAGAGCAATGCCGGATGGGACAGCTCGGCCATCGACCTGAGCGTGATGTCGACGAATCTGCCGAAAGCGCTGCAGTACGCGGCGGACGTCGCTCGCAACGCGACATTCACGGAGAAGGAAGTGGAGCTCGAGCGCGCGCAGGAGATCGATTCGATCCAGGTCGGACTGACGCAGCCGTCCACCGTCGCGGCGCTGGTGACCTCACGCGTTCTCTTCGGCGATGAGCCGTACGGCCACAGTGCGAACGGAACGCCGCAATCGCTGGCGAAGATCACGCCGGGAGACCTCTCGGCGTTCCATGCGAAGTACTACCGGCCCGGGAATGCCGTGCTGGTGCTGGCCGGCGACGTGACTCCCGAGAAGGCATTCGCGCTCGCGAAGGATCTTTTCGGAACGTGGCCGGCGGGGAAAGCGATCTCACGGCCCGTATCCGCGGCTTCGCAGCAGGGGCGCGCGCGCGTCGTGGTGGTCGACATGCCAGACGCCGGACAGGCGTCGGTCGTCGTGGCCAGGCGCGGGATCCGCCGCGCCGATCCGGCGTACTTTCGCGCCGTCGTCGCGAACTCGGTGCTCGGCAACGGGTACTCATCGAGGCTGAACCAGGAGATCCGCATCAAGCGCGGACTGAGCTACGGCGCCGGAAGTTACTTTCAGGCTCGTGCGTCGACCGGACCGTTCATCGCACGCGTGGATACGAAGAACGAGTCGGCCGCCGAGGTGGCGTCGCTGATCGTCGCCGAGATGAACGGTCTCGCGGCAGGGGATGTCCCGTCGGACGAGCTCGTGCCGCGCAAGGCCGCGCTCATCGGCGAGTTCGCGCAGTCGCTCGAAACGACCGCGGGAATCGTCGGCCAGATCGCAGATCGTGCGCTCTACGACCTGCCGCTGACGGAGATGGATCGCTATGTCGGCAGCGTGCAGGCGGTTTCGGCGGCGGACGTGAAGACCTTCTCGCAGTCGAACCTGCGAGGCACCGGCTCGCACGTCATCATCGCGGGCAACGCATCTGCGTTCCTGGAAGAATTGAAGAAGCAGCAGGCAACGGTCGAGGTGATCCCCATCGCCGATCTCGACTTGAATTCACCGACGCTTCGCGTGAGGAAAGCCAAGAAATAAGAGCTGTACGACTCTACAGCTGTACGGCTCTACGGCTCGCGCTCACATATGAGTCGCGATCCAGATGATCAGCGCCAGCGCGATCACGACGACGATGCCGATGGTGATCCCGCTGCTTTTCGTGGAGCTCGAGCTGACGGTCTCGTACACCACGTGCCGTTCGACGTGATCTTCGCTTTCATTCTGCGGTTCAGGCATGAGTAGCGGTGTCAGCAATGCCGGTGCCACTGCGAAGCCTTCGGGACGTGACCATGAAGATCGGAATGGCAAAGCAGCTCAGGCCGGCGGCGACATCGAACGCGGTGGTCAGACTCCAGCGCTGACCGATGAGTCCGATGACGATCGAGCCGAGGCCGATGCCGGTGTCGAAGGCCCAGATCACGCTGCCGAACGTGCGGGCGCGCCGGCGCTCTTCGGTGTGCCCGACCACGAGCGTCATGAAAGCAGGGAAGGAAGCGCCCATCCCGATCCCGAACAGGATCGCCGACGTAATCAGCATCGCTTTTGTATCGGCGATCGCCAGGATCGCGAACGACACGGGCATCGCGGCGAGTGACGGATAGAGCAGGACGCGCGGGCCGAAGCGGTCGCCCAGACGCGACGTCAGAACGCGCACCACGATCACCGTGATCGCGAACACGGTGAAGAACAGCGACTCGGGATGAATCCCTCGCTCGCGCGACAGGAGAGCCACGTAGCTGGTCACTCCTCCGTAGCCGAAGGCGATCACGGCCAGGGACAACGTGGCCTGCACGACGCGCCAGTCGTAGATCTCGCGGACCTTCGGCATCCCCATCATCGTGGCCGGCCGCAATCCGCCCGGGATGCGCGTGGCCCACATCGCCGCGGCGGCGGAGAACACCGCGATCTCGATACAGAGGAAGGTCCAGCCCAGATGGAACATCAGCATCCCGACGGCGGGAGCGATGGAGATCGCCGCGGTCGGAGCGATGCCCCACCAGGCAAGCCCTTCGGTGCGTCGCGAGATCGGGATGAAGTCGGTCATGATCGCGCCCGCGGCCGAGAGGATCGACGACCAGAGCGAGCCGTGCGCGACCGCGATGAGAAGCACCAGCGGCAGCCAGGTCACCACGCCATACGCCAGCGAAAAGACGACGAAGAGCATCGACGCCCAGATGAGCATCTGCCGGCGACCGATGTGGTCCGCGATCGCGCCGGTGATCGGCGCGGAGAAGGCGCTGGCGAACGTGTAGACCGCCAGGAAGAGACCGGCCTCGGCCTTGCTCCCGCCGATCGCGACGATGCGCAGCGGAATCACCGGCAGGAGCTGGAAGGCGGAAAAGAACGTCACGAACTGGAAGAGCCAGATGGAGACGAAACGCCGTGTGAAGAGAGGTTCCACGGGCGGGAGTGTAGCGGACGAAGGTCTGGGACCTTCGGGCTCTACAGCTGTAGAGCTGTACGGCTGTACAGCTTTCGGCGGCATAAACTACGGCTCGCGGAGGGTTCCGAAGCGCGCATGAAGGTGAAACGGGCAGCGAAGTACGGATTCTGTTCCGGGGTGCGCATCGCCGACCTCAAGGTCAAGCGGTTTGCGGCGAAGGGTGGGCGAGGAGCGATCCTGGGGCAGGTCGTCCACAACGAGCGCGTCGTCGAGGAGATGGAGCAGCTCGGTGTGCGCACCGTGCATGAGATCGCCTCGGTGGCCGAGCCCACCATCGTGTTTTCCGCGCACGGCGTCCCGCCCTCGTTTCACGATGCGGCCCGGGATCGCGGTCTGGAGATCCTCGACACCACCTGCAAGTTCGTTTACGACATCCACCGTGAGTCGAAACAGGCGCTCGAAGCGGGCGATCACCTGGTCTTCATCGGCGATCCGAAGCACCGCGAAGTGATCGGCTACACGCTCGATCTCGATCCGGAGCGCTATCACATCGTTTCCACGATCCGGGAAGCCGAGACCATCGACTGGTCGCGCTACGAGGGGATCAAGGTGTTCTACCAGACCACGCTCAACGCCGACGAATTCGAAGACGTGGTGCAGACCATCGAGCGTCGCGCGCAGCGGCTCGAGCGCGGCGACACGATCTGCTACGCCACGAAGGAGAACCAGGACGCGGCCCGCGTGCTGGCCAACGACCCGGACGTGGACGTGATCCTCGTGATCGGCGGGAAGGAAAGCGCGAACACCAAGCACCTGTGGGCCATCTGCGCGGCCATGCGGCCGGCGTATCTGATTCAGGGCGCCGGCGACATCGATCCGCAATGGCTGAGCGGCGCTTCGACGGTCGGAGTCACGGCCGGGTCCTCCACGCCCGACTATGTGATCGACGAGGTCGAACAGGAGCTGGCCAGGTTGTAAGCGGTGAATAACCGCAACGATCCCCCTGTTGTCCAGCGCACCAATGGATGCCCCTAGCAGACTGATCGCCGCTGTCCTGGTCGTGGCTCTCGCCGTGCCCGCGTTCGCTTCGGACGTGCACTGCAACGCCGCACCGAACGTGGAGGAGTTCCGCTATTCGTGGCGGCTCCGAGGGGGACTGCGCTGGCTGGCCGGACTGATGTTCCCGACCGCGGGTGTCGGGAATCTCCGCACCACGTATCCCGCCGCGGGTGACCACTCCGTGCACAGCGAGCTTCTGATCACCGCGCCGAACGGGAAGCAGGGCGGTTACTACGCCTACGAGTCGCAGCTCGACGACCGCGGCGCGAAGACTCTCGTCACCGAGCACGGGTATTCATGGGGCAACAAGTCGCGCCATGAGCGAACCATCTTCGACTACGTCAAGGGTCTGGCGCGCATGCGCAAAAAGACTCCGACGGAAGAAGAGAATCGCGTGAAGAAGCTTCCCTCGAAGGATGGCGAGTTCCGCGACATCCTCACCGCCATCTACTACCTCAGACAGAACGCGCACGCCATCACCGCGCCGATGCAGACGACCATCTACTCGGACGGCAAGGAGTACCCGGTGATTTTCAAGCCGGGCGAGCGCCGCACGTTCGTGATCGACGGCAAGACCACGCCAGCCCGCGGATTCGAGATCATCGACGCGCCGGGCGGCAAGAAGTGGCAGGGCGGGGTCAAGGTGTGGTTGTCCGACGACGATCGCCGGATTCCGTTCCGCATCGAGATCCAGCAGAGCGTGGCTTCCGTCCAGCTCGACCTGCAGTCCGTGGAAGCCTGCGCGTTCCTCGCCGCGAAAAGCTGACCGCAGATGACGCAGATGGACGCAGATGATCTGCGGGCATTTGCGCGCTGACGGCCGGGAGGCGATCGAAACTCGGGGTTTCCCGCAAATGACGCAGATCGATTTCATCTGCGTACATCTGCGTCATCTGCGGTCGCTCAGGCCGTCGTTTCGTCCTGTTTCCCCACCGGCGTCCCGAGTCCGCAGAACAGTCCGACGATGTCGAGCAGTTCGGCGACGTGGAACGGCTTCTCCAGCACGACGGCAGGCTTGAGATCCTCGTCTTCGGGTCCAAGCTTGTACCCCGTAATGATGATCACCGGGGACTCGGCTTTGCGTTGCCGGAACCAGCGCAGCCATTGCCGTCCGTCCATGCGCGGCATGGACAGATCGAGGATCACCAGCTGGATGTCGGGATGGGCCTCGACGAGCGGAATGGCCTGCTCGCCGTCGTTGGCGGACAGGACCTCAAACCCGTAAGGACTCAGAAGATCGAAGTAGTGACGGACCAGCCGCTCGTCGTCGTCGATGACCAGCAGCTTGCGGACTTTCATCGGAGTTCGTCGTGCTCGGATCAAGATTCGGGCTGCTCCTCTGTGAGGGTCGACTCTGGGTTTGCAAGTCACACACCAGCAGCCCCATCGATCCGCTCAGCGGCTCTCACGCATGGAGGGCAGCGCGTCCGTCGGGACCGTGGCTGCCAGCGCCGGCGTTTCGCGCTCGAGCAGCGTGAACCGGCGCGGGTCGTACCGCAACGCCAGAAGTCGTCCCTTGTGCACCGCGGCCTCCGACGGAAGCTCCACACGCAGGCTCACGCCGCCACTGAGAATCCCTCGGGCCAGCCATCGTCCGCCGACGAATCCCGCTTCCTCGACTCCGAAGATCAGATCCGACTCGGCGCCTGCGGGTGCGATTTCGAAATGCCACGGGCGGGTGACCGCCAGTCCACTCCCCTGGAAGGGTGGAGGATCGATGTCCCACGAGCCGATCACCGACTCGATCGTCGTGCCGCGGATCGTCACCGGAATGAAGTCCGCGAGCCCGGTGGCCAGCGCCGCCGCCTCGCTCCGCGGATGGTGATGCACCTGCGCGGCGGCCGCCATCTGAACGACGCGGCCCGCCTCGAGCACGAGGAGCTGATCGGTCAGCGCCAGCTCCGTCCGGCCCGCGGGCACGGAGATGACGGTCGTCCCGTGAACGCGCAACATTCGATAGAGGTCGTCCGCCATCGACGCCTCCGCTGACTGTGCGACCCCTTCGAGCAGACGATCCGCGAGCAGGAGCGCGGGGCGGAAGAGATCGATGCGCGCGATCTGGAGCGATACGCGTTCGCTCGACGACAGCGTGTCGATGCGGCGTGGCAGAAGCGAGTCGAGCCGATACTTCTCCGCCGCGAACATCAATTCGCGTCTGCGGTCCGTCCGATCGAGTGATCGGGCGCGCACCGCCGCGACGAGCGCGTGCTCGACGCTCCACCGTCCCGGGACGTCGAGCTCCGTCGTCACCGAAAGCAACGGACGGTGAGCCGCCTTCATCTCGGTCACCCGTCGCTGCCCGAGGAGGATCTCTCCGCCGGCAGGTCGCAGGGCACCGGAGATCAGCCGCAACAGCGTGGAAGCCCCGCATCCCGGCGGTCCGACGATCGCGGTGTGCGTGCTCCGCGCAAAGTCCGCGGTCAGTCCTTCCATGGTGAATCCGCCCGGATACCGGAACGACAGATTGCGCAGCGCGACGTCGAGCACGGTGCGATTCTAGAGGTTTGTAGCGTCCGCCTTCGCGGCCGCTGGATCAGCATCGTCCTGGACCCCGGGCTTCGCCCGGGGCCATCTTGTGATGGCGCGCCTTCGCGCGCCCCACAGACGACGCCGCGCAGGCGCGCGAAGGCGCGCCTGACAATCTGGCCCCGGGCGAAGCCCGGGGAAGCGCTCAGCGTTCCGGGCGCCGTCCCGCAGGCGGCTTGCGGCCACCCTCAGGCTGAGGTCCCTGACGACGGCGCTGCTGTCTCTCGTCGAGATGGGTCTTCATCTTCCGCCACTGCTCTTCGTTGAGGACTGAGCGCATGTCGACGAGCATCATCACTTCGCGTTCGAACTGACGGGCGCGAGCCTGTGAGACCTGCGTGACGATCTTCTGGAGCTCCGCCTTGCGAATCTCGGGGCGGTCGAGCTCTCCGCGCAGTGCGACCTGCGCCTTCTCGACATCCGCTTTCCGGTCGATCAGTTCCGTGGCCGCGTTCTGGAACACTGCGTCGAGCTTGTCCCGCTGTTCCGCCGTGAGCTGAAGGTCCTGCACGAGCTCCGGTCGCTGCCACCACTTGCCCGGCGGCATCTGTGCCGACGCCAGCGAAGCGGTCAACAAAAACGCGATTCCGAATCCGAGAATCTTTTTCATAGTGACTGGTCTCCTGTGCGTGCGGAGCCTTTGTCGACCCACGACTCCCACGCCACCATTGATTGATAGTCTTTCAACTCGTCAGATTGCCATGGATCGGCAGCGACATTCGTGACCGCTTCCGCGGTTGCGGGCGAGCTCGTTGCCACCGTGGCCACCACCGCGATCGGTTCCTGCTGGCGCGGGAGGCCGCGCCACAGCGTGCTGACGCCGCCGGCGAGAAGGACGATGACCGCCGCCGCGGCGATGCGGGCCACGCGCGGAACGCCGCGGCGCGACTCCACCTTCTTCAGGATCGATGCGCGCTGGCCGGCCCAGAACGAATCCGGCTTCGCCGTCTCGCACGAGCCGAGGGCGCGCAGTTTGGACTCGAGCCGCTCGTAGCGGGCCGCGCACTCCTCGCACTCGGCGAGATGCATCATCACCGGCATCGATTGTCCGGGCTGCGTGTAGTACGTCTCGAGTAGATCGGCTTCGCTGTAGTGCCGGTTCATGTCTTCATCTCCAGGTTTGCCGGCTGCCGCCATGCGGCGAGCTCCTTCCGGACTTTCTGAATGGCGCGGAACAGATGCGCGCGTACGGTTCCCGATCGTAACCCCAGATGCTCGGCGATGCGTTCCAGCGGCATGTCCTCGTAGTGCCGCAGCCGGAAGATCGCCTTCTGTTGCGACGAGAGCGTCCGCTCCGCCGAAGCGATCGCCTTGCGCAGCTGCAAGGCCATCAGCTCGCGCTCCGGGTCGGGCCGCTCGTCGATCGGTTCGACGAGCGCCACCTGCTCGCCGGTCTCTTCGAGCACGGTGAACAGACTCACGAACCGCCGTCTCCGCAGAACGTCGCGGGACCGGTTGATGGCGATGCGGGTCAGCCAGGTCTCCAGTCCGGATCGCGCCTCGAAACCGGACAGGTGCGTGTAGGCCTGGACGAACGTGTCCTGCGTGACCGTGTCGGCCTCAGCCTCGTCGCGCACGATGGCGAGCGCGACGCGAAAGATCCTTCTCTGATATCGCTCCACGAGCGTCCCGAATGCCTCGCCGTCGCCACCGATGGTGCGCGCGATCAGCTCCGTGTCGGTCGGCGGTTCAGCGGGCTCGATCAGTCGAAGGGCGGCCACGGCGGGGCTCACGGTCATTGGACGGGCGGGCGGGGATTTCGTTTACGGCTGGGGCCTCCGCGGGCCTGGTCCTCTCGAGTCAGGGTCCTCTGTAACTACGGCCCGTGCGAAGAATAGCGAATGCAGAACTCAGAATAGAGCGACCGACAGTTGGCAAAGTGCCGGTCGAAACTCACTCCTCGTCTTCCACCCACACCCCGTGATAGCGGACCGGCGGCGGCACGAGCGAGGTCCGCACGCCGCGCACGCCCGGCTTGTGGAGCACGAAGAGCCGGTCGTGGAACAGCGGAACGAGCGGCGCTTCGCGGACGACCATCTGGTTGAGGTCGCGGTAGATCTCCGCCCGGTGTTCGCTGTCGTTCGAGCGACGGGCCTCGATGATCTTCGCGTCGAGCTCGGGCCGGTTGTAGAACAGGCCGCGGATCGACGTCGCCTCGCTGTGGAAGAAGATGTAGAAGAAGTTGTCCGAGTCGGGGAAGTCGGCATACCAGTTCGCGCAGTACATGAGTCCATGGCCGCGCTGTCCGCGGGGCGCGCTCGCCTCCGTGGCCGTGTGGCGCGTCACTTCGACGCGGATTCCGACGGCGGCGAGATCCTCGATCATCAGCGGGACCATGCCGGAGTTGTTGGCCTCGTCCGTGTCCCAGGTGCGGTAGTTCACGGTGAACCCCGAGCTGTAGCCCGCCTGGCGCAGCAGCGTGCGGGACCGGTCGGGATCGTAGTTGAAACCGCGCAGCGCCGGGTCATGACCGAGGAGGCCCGGCGGGAGCAGCGACTGCGCGATGATCGACGTGTCGGCATACACCTGCTCGTTGATGCGCTGGCGGTTGATGGCGTGGTTGAACGCCTGTCGCACCTCCACGCGATCGAACGGCGCGGTCGACGAGTCGTATCCGACGTACGACGTATGCAGCTGCGAGGTCGTGAGCAGATAGGCCGCGTACCGCGGGTCCTTGCGTACTTCGGCGACGACCTTCGGCGGAATCCCGTGAGCGACATCGAGCTCGCCGCGCATGAACGCGTCCGCTGATTCGCGGAAGCTGCGCAGGTCGAGACGGAAGGTGAGCTCGTCGAGGAGCGGCTCGTCCTTCACATAGAAGTCGCGATTGCGGACCAGGCGGACCTTCTCGCCCTCCACCGCTTCCTCCACTTTGAACGGGCCCGCTCCCGTTCCGCGGAGGCGGTACCGATCCGCGTCCCGTCCTTCCTCGGCAGGAACGATGCCGCATTCGTGCATCGTCATCAGCGAGAGGAAGAACGCCAGCGGCTCTTCGAGCTGGATGTCGATGGTGTTTGCGTCGCGAATGACGACGCCGGTCAGCGTGCGGGACTTTCCTTCGATCACGTCGATGGCGCCGCGCACCCCGCGAAGGATCCACGAGCCGGTGGACTTCATCTCGGGAAGGAGCAGTCGCAGGAAGCTCTCGTAGACGTCACGCGCCTCGACGGTGCGCCCGTTGTGGAAGCGGACGCCGCGCCGCAGGTGGAACCGGTACGTGTGTCCCTGCTCGAGAACCTCCCAGCGCTCCGCCAGGTCGGGGATCAGCTCCGCTCCTTCTCCGTAGCGGACGAGCGTGGCGTGAATCATCTTGGAGATGAAGCCGAGCGCCGAGGCGGAGGTGTAGGCGGGATCGAACGTGAGGCGCTGCCAGAGCACGGTCGCCGTCGTGATCGTTCCTCCGCGGTTCGGCGTCGGAAGCGTGAAGCGGGAGAGCTCCTGCTTGAGCAGCGCGGACTCGTGGCTGAGCGTGTTCGACATCTGGTTGAGGTCGGCCACGCCGAAGTTCGATTCGCGCGATCCCTGTTTGATCACGTCCATCGACTTGACGATGGCCGAGCTCTCGGCACCGAGGACCGACGACGACTCGAGCACGTTCTGCACGAGTCCCATGATGTTTTCCATCGCTCTGGAAATGGCGCGGCTGCCGGTCTCCTGCTCGGTCATGGCGCGCTTGAGATGCTTCGTGTAGTCGCGGACCATCGCCGCCTGCTCGCCGATCTTGCGCGAGGTCTGCGACTGCTCCTGCGTGGCCACGGCAGTCTGCTGCACCATCTTCGTCACTTCCTCGATGGCCTGGGTTGCAGCGGCGCTGCCGCGGGCCTGCTCTTCCGTGGCCCGGGCGATCTCCGCGATCGAACTCGTGGAGCGGTCGGTGAGATCGAGAATCTTGTCCAGGACCTGCGCCGCGCGCGCAGTGAGACCGACGCCGTCCGTGACGCGGTCCGAGCTGATGGTCATCTGTTCCGCGGCGCGATCGACGCCCTTCTGCACGTTCTGGATCAGCGTGCGGATCTCGTCGGTGGACACGGAGGTGCGCTCGGAGAGGTCGCGAATCTCGTCGGCGACGACGGCGAATCCGCGGCCGCGCTCTCCGGCCTGCGCGGCGATGATGGCCGCGTTGAGCGCCAGGAGGTTCGTCTGGCCGGCGATGTCGTCGATGACGCGGATGATGTCGCCGATCTCCTGAGAGCGGTCGGCGAGATCGCCGAGCGCGTTCTTCGCTTCTTCGACCGCCACCTGGATCTTGCGCATGCCGTCGACCGTGCCTTCGACCGCGAAGCGACCTTCGTTGGCGGCGTCCTTCACGTACCGCGAAAGCTCCGTCGATTGCCGCGCCGAGTTCCGGATCTCCTCGGTGGTCGCGTTCATCTCCACCATCGAGGATGCGGTCTGCGTCGCGAACGAAGAGAAACTCTCCGTGTTCGTGGCCACTTCGTTGATCGACGCGATCATCTCTTCGATGGCGGAAGACGTCTGTTCGACGAACTCGGCGAGCGTGTCGGCGATGCGACCGACTTCTTCGATCGACGCCGACATCTGCAGGATGGACGTCGATGTCTCTTCGGCGTTCGCGGAAAGCTCCTCCATGCTCTTGCGCACGGAGGTGATGGACTGGTCGATCTGCGTCACCGAGGAGGAGGTCGACTCGGTGGAGTTGAGCTGCTCGGCCGCGCTGCGCGCGAGAATGCGGGTGCGGGCGCTGATCTGTTCGCTGGCGCGCAGGACGTCGGCGGCCAGCTGTCCGAAGCGGCGGATGGTGCGCTCGAGGTTGGCGACCAGGCCTCGCATCGCACCGGCCATGCGCGTCGACTGCGTTTCCGAAACGATCTCGCGTGCGGTGAGGGAAAGGTCGCCCGCGGTCACGCGATCGATCAGATCGATCATCCCTTCGCGACGAGCGACGACGCGTGAGATCCACGCCTGAAACGCGGCGAAACAGATGCCGCTGGCCAGGATGCCGGCGAGCATCACTTTCCACCAGAGCGAGAGCGTCATGCCCGGAATGAAAACGAGGAAAAGAGCGAACAACAGGACGCAGGCGACGATCAGCAGCCACATCTGTTGCATCCGCCCGAAGTCACGCAAGTTCATAGGGTTCCGCCTTCGGTGGATGCTACCAGAGGGGAGGGGAAACACTGAACAGTGAACGCTGAATGCTGAATGCTGAATGCTGAATGCTGAATGGGCCTCGGCGTGCGAACGAGAGCCTCGAACCGTGCTCGAGTAACCTCATTCAGCATTCAGCATTCAGCATTCAGTGTTCTAGCATTCCCCCGTGTCCGATTACTTCACCTCGCGGCGATCGCTGATCGATGAGCGTCTGGCCGAGCTGGCGCAGCAGACCGGGGCGCCGCGGCCGCTCGAGCCGGCGCTCAAGCGGGCGTTGACGGCTCCGGGCAAGCGGGTTCGCGGCATCCTCACGCTGGCGGTAGGGGAGGCGGCGGGAGGTCGTGCGCCGAAGCTGTTGCCGGCGGCGTGCGCGCTCGAAATGATTCACGCCTCGTCTCTCGTGCTCGACGACCTGCCGTCGATGGACGATGCGCTGCTCCGTCGCGGGCAGCCTGCGCTGCATCGTGAGTTCGGTGAGGACATCGCGATCCTTTCGGCGGTGGCGTTGCTCAATCATTCGTATGGACTCGTTGCCGAGAGTCATGCGCGATCGTCGCCGCGGCGATGGACGTTGCGTCAGATCATCGACCGCGTCGTCGATGCGGTGGGCTGGCAGGGAACCGTCGGTGGGGAGGCGGTCGACCTGCACAGCGGAGGATCGCGCCTCGACTTCGACACGCTCGAGTTCATTCACTCGAGGAAAACCGGTGCGCTGTTCGTCGCCGCCGCCGCGGTGGGCGGGATGCTCGCCGACATTCACTCCGCGCCGCTGCAGCGGATCGAAGTCTTCGCGAAGAATCTTGGCCTCGCGTTTCAGATCACCGACGACGTGCTCGACGTGACGTCCAGTGCCGACGTCCTCGGCAAGGACACGGGCAAGGACGAGCAGCGCTTGACGTTCGTGAAACTCGCCGGTGTCGATGGCGCGCGCAAGCTGGCTCGCGAGCTGGTGGAGACTTCGCTGAGCGCCATCGAGCCGATGGGAAACTCCGCGAAGCCGCTTCGCGAGCTCGCCGTGATGGTGCGGGATCGAGTTCGCTGAACCACAGATGACGCAGATGTCGGTGGCGTCTCCGATCCGGGCGTCTGCAGATGACGCAGATGAGGCGAGGGCTGCGATCAGGGGAGTCGGCTGCTGATCCGGATCGAGTGAGGTGCGTCTCCATCTGCGACATCTGCTGTGGGCGATCAAACACACGATCCGCTGATTCATCTGCGAAATCTGTGGCGGGGAATGCTTCAAACCGTCGCGGGTTTTACGAGGTTCACCTCCGGCGGCGATGTGCTGTGGTATCTTGCGCGCCGCTCGCGGCGGCCCCTTTGGCCCAGGTAGCTCAGTTGGTAGAGCAGAGGACTGAAAATCCTCGTGTCGGCGGTTCGATTCCGTCCCTGGGCACCACCTCCACCGCCCGCCCGGCTGTACGGCTCCCTCAAAAAGAAACCCAGACCGGCGCAGCCTAAATTTAGTAGACTCGCACCGCCGCCATGTTGGTGGCGGCCTTGCCGCCTAATCCTCGGCGCCGAGGAACGGGGGAACCAATTGAGTGACGGCTTGCCACCGTCCGGGGTGAATCCGGCCAGAAGCCGGACGGGCTTCCAGTCCGAACCCGACAGCTAACCTCGTAGGCAGCCGGAAGGCAGGCCGAGACAAACGCCGCGAAGCAATTCGCGGCGTTTGTTATTTGCGCCGCCGCGCACGCTGCTCCAGCCTGCTTTGCACTGAGTATGGGTGGTGTTACAGTAGCCGGCCGTAACCAGTTGTTCACGGATTCGTGCTCGTTCCGCGACGAATGAATCCAAAACTAGGAACATTCTGCAACGGCCAGTTGAATGTCAAAACGCAAATCACTCCCGCCGTTCTCGCCTAAACAATGAAGATTCAACAGCTTGCTGCTTTCCTGTGGCACGGCCACAAAACTGCAAACGAAGTCCTGCTTCAAACCAAGAAAGGAGCCGATATGAAACGGTGCCCTCCCCTTTGGTCTCGCGCGACCTGGGTCGCGTTCCTCGTCGCACTGCTTGCCGTCAGTGCGTTCGGGCAGGTTCAGTCAGGAAACATCTTCGGCAGCGTTGAAGCGAACGACGGTTCGTCCCTCCCGGGCGTAACGGTCACTCTGAGCGGCGTCGGTGCAGCACAGACGACCGTCACCGATGCTCAGGGCAAGTTCCGCTTCATCAATCTCTCTCCCGGTACGTATGGGCTGAAAGCCGAGTTGTCAGGCTACGGCACAGCCACGCGTTCCGGAATCGGCGTCAGCCTCGGCCGCAACGCCGACGTGACGATGCAGCTGAATCCGTCGGTCTCTCAGACCATCACGGTCACTGCGGAAGCGCCGATGCTCGACGTTCGCAAGACCGGAACCGGCGCGACCATCACCAAGGTCGAGCTCGAGACGGTTCCCAGCGGACGTGATCCGTGGGTCATGCTGCAGCAGACCCCGGGCGTTCTCATGGACCGCATCAACGTCGGCGGCAATGAGAGCGGCCAGCAGTCGTCGTACGTGTCGAAGGGCGTCGTTGCCGATCAGACCGCATGGAACGTCGACGGTGTGAACATCACCGACGTCGGTGCGCTCGGCTCTTCACCGACGTACTACGACTTCGATTCGTTCGAGGAAATGCAGATCACCACGGGCGGTACGGACATCCGCATTCAGACGCCGGGCGCGCAGATCAACATGGTCACCAAGCGCGGCACGAACGATCTTTCGGGATCGGCGCGCTACCTGCTGACCAGCGGCGACCTGCAATCGGACCCGGAGATTCCCGACGAGGCGAACAACGGTTCGGGTGTCTACGACAACCTTCACAACTACCTGCAGAAGGTCAACGAGATCGACGGCGTCGATGACTACGGCATCGAGCTCGGCGGACCGCTCATCCGCGATCGTCTGTGGCTGTGGGGTGCCTACAGCAATCAGCAGATCGATCTCTTCGTCGCGCAGCCGGTTCCGCAGTTCGCGGCGCAGGCAGTGCGTTACACGGACAAGACCAAGCTCGAGACGACGAACGTCAAGGCCAACGCGCAGCTGATGCCGGCGAACAGCCTGGCCTTCGCGGCGATGGTCGGCGACAAGGTCAAGCTCGGACGCAACGTCGGCCCGCTTCGCCCGCCCGAGACCGCGTGGAATCAGAGCGGCAACTATGACGGCCCGACGATGTGGAAGATCGAAGACACGCACGTGTTCAGCTCGAACTTCTATCTCACCGGTCTCTACTCGAAGGTCCAGGGCGGCTTCCAGCTGATCTCGGACAACGGAGACGGGTGCGAGGACGTCGACTGCGGTCTCAGCGGAACGCCTGCATACCTCTTCCTCGGCATCGGCGGAGACGGTGGCACCGGCCTGGCGGCCAGCCAGTGGTCGGAGAGCTACTACAACTACTACACCGAGCGTCCGCAGGATCAGGCCCGCCTCGACGGGTCGGCGTTCTTCAGCACCGGAAACCTCAGCCACGAGCTGAAGTTCGGATTCGGCTATCGCAATGCGGAAGTCCTCTCGCAGAGCGGCTGGCCGGGCTCGCAGTACAGCGTGTTCTTCGGACCGGACTACGGCAGCGTTCCGGGTGAGCCGGGCTCGTTCATCGGCGCCTACATGCTCCGCAACGCGAACTTCACCTACACCGTCGATTCGACCGACTTCTACGTCGGCGACACGATGATGTTCGGCAACCTCACCGTCCAGGCCGGCCTCCGCTGGGACAACCAGAAGGGCGCCTACGAAGGCGGTACGATCGAAGCGAACCCCGTCGTTCCGGATGTTCTCCCGTCCGTCAGCTATCAGGGTGACGACGTCGGCGAGTGGGACAGCGTCTCCCCGAGAATCGGTCTGACCTACGCGCTCGGCGCGGAGAAGAAGACCCTGCTTCGTGCTGCGGCCAACCGCTATCACGACCAGCTCGGCGGCTTCACCGTGTACGGCGTTTCGCCCGGTGCCTATCAGTACATCTACTTCTATGCGTATGACCTGAACGGCAACAACCGGTCCGATCCGGGCGAAGTGGACACCTCGACGGTGGCCGGCTTCCTCGGCCTCGATCCGGCCCGCACCCATGAGCCGGTCTCGGTTCGTCGTTGGGACGACAACCTGAAGGTCCCGCACACCGATGAGTTCATCGTCGGCGGTGAGCACGAGTTCTTCTCCGACTTCGTGGTCGGCGCGAACTACACCTACCGCAAGCTGAACGACTTCATCGAGACCCGTGCAGAGAAGCATCAGGGCCAGGGCGATTTCTACTCACGCGCTGACTATGTGCTTGGCGGAACCCGTACGAACAGCACCAATCCCGCCTTCGCGAACCCCGTCGGCAGTTACAGCGTGCCGTACTACGTTCTCGGGCCGGGAGTGCCGGCGCCGCCCACGTATTACGTGTTCGTCAACGCTCCGGACTATGACCAGGAGTACAGCGGACTCGAACTCACGGCCACGAAACGCATGTCCAACCGCTGGATGATGCGCGGCAGCTTCACGTGGCAGGACTGGACGCAGAACATCGGTGATGACTACATCGTCGACCCGACGCGTTTGCGCGGAGGGACGGGATGCACGACCTGCGACGGCAGCTCCGTCCTCGAAGGTTCGGGAACGGGCAGCGGCGCCAAGGGCGGCATCTACATCAACGCCGAGTGGGCGTACAACCTGACCGGCGCGTATCAGATCCCGGTGATCGAGACCACGCTCGGATTCAACCTGACCGGACGTCAGGGCTATCCGATTCCGTACGTCCACCGCACCGGCTACATCGCTTCCGAGCAGACGTACAAGTACGTGCTGGTCACCGACGATCCGACCGAGTTCCGCCATGACGACATCCACGAGCTGGATCTTCGTCTGGCCAAGGACCTCCGGTTCGGATGGGGCGGCCTCACGCTTTCGGCCGACGTGTTCAACGTGCTCAACGCCCAGCCGATCCTGCAGCGCAACACGCGCCTGGCAGTGGCCTCGGGCGATCAGATCACCGAGATCCAGTCGCCGCGCGTCATCCGTCTCGGGGCGCGACTGACCTTCTAACTCGAGATTCGAATCGGTTCGAATCGAACCGCCGGGGCCTCACGGCTCCGGCGGTTTTTTTTGCGACCAGACCACCAGCGAGCCTCAGCGTTCGCGGCCACTTCGTGCCGGCGGCTCGACCGGATGGGCGAGCGGCTCGATGCACCATCCGGGCTCGACCGGGTTCGCGGCTTCATACAGGTCGCCGCCCAGGAGCTTGAGGAACATCAGATAGTGGCGCGGCTTCTGCGGGTCGAAGTCGATCAGCATCGGACCGGCGGTGACCAGTCCCTTCACGCGATTTCTTTCGCGGTAGTGCCGAAGCTCGATGCTCTCGTGTGCGGCGAGACCTTTTCCTCGGAGCACGGCAACGACGACGAACGTGGTGCGGATCTCGACCGCTGCGATCGGGGCGTTGCCTCGCTTCACTCCCGGAAGTTCCGCAGCGATGTCGAGCTCGCGCCGCTCGATCGGAATCGCGATCACGATCGCATCGGAGAGTCCCTGCAGCGACGCATAGGGCGCAAGAGAAGTGAGGTATCCAGCGAGCGGAAGTGCGTGCGTGAGAGCGAGCACAAGCACGAAGAGTCCCACTCTTCTCGTCCTCGGTGCGATGAACATCCTTTCATTGTCGCGTCGATGTGGGGAGTGGCGCGCAACGCTCCGGTGATGATTGCGGCACGCAGCGCAACCGTGAGCGGTGATTCGCCGCGTCATGTGCGCGAGCGGTGTGAACGAACGTGAAAGCGACCGAACACCGATCCGTGAACGACATGTGAACGCGAATCGTCCGCGATTCCACGGTTTGCGCACGTCATCGGGGAGTGCACTCGTTCGGTTGCAGTGCTCTCGAGCGCATTTTGATTCAACGCGCAGGACGCATCACAACGGTTCATTGAAGCGCGACGCAAATCGAGAATCGACGAACGCGAGTTAAGTGCATCACTCGAATCGGATTTCTCCGTTGGCGCGAGGAGGCAGCGAATCAGCACATTAGACCCAGCCGACCCAAGGAAAGGAGAAGCAATGAAACGATATTCACCTCTTCTAACCCGGGCGGCATGGGCCGCACTGTTCGTGTTACTGATCGGCATCAGTGCACACGCGCAGACACAGTCCGGTAACATCTACGGGACTGTTGATACGAACGACGGATCCGCGCTGCCGGGCGTGACCGTCACCCTCAGCGGCGTTGGTGCACCGCAGACGACGGTCACCGATTCGCAGGGCAAGTTCCGTTTCGTCGGTCTCACCCCCGGTACCTACGCCCTGAAGGCAGAGTTGTCCGGCTACGGCGCGGCCACTCGCTCGGGGATTGGCGTCAACATCGGACGCAACGCCGATGTGACGATGCAGCTCAATCCGTCCGTGTCCGACACCATCACGGTCACGGCGGAAGCCCCGATGCTCGACACGCGCAAGACCGGAACCGGAACCACCATTACCAAGGTGGAACTGGAGACGGTACCGAGCGGACGAGACCCGTGGGTGATGTTGCAGCAGACTCCTGGCGTTCTCATGGACCGCATCAACGTCGGCGGCAATGAGAGCGGTCAGCAGTCGACCTACGTTTCGAAGGGCGTTGGCGCAGACCAGACCGCCTGGAACGTGGACGGCGTGACCGTCACGGACGTCGGCGCACTTGGGTCGTCGCCGACGTATTACGACTTCGACTCGTTCGAAGAAGTGCAGATCACGACCGGCGGAACCGACGTCCGCATTCAGACGGCGGGTGCGCAGCTCAACATGGTGACGAAGCGCGGCACGAACGATCTCAGCGGATCGGCGCGCTACCTGATGACCAACGGCGACTGGCAGTCGGATCCTTCGATTCCGGCCGAGGCCAACGACGGCACGCCGGTGTTCGGCCCCAGCAACTACCTGTTCAAGGCGAACGAGATCGACGACATCAGCGACTACGGCATCGAAGCCGGTGGTCCGCTCATGCGCGATCGCCTGTGGGCATGGGGTGCCTACAGCAAGCAGGACATCAATCTCTTCACCTCGCAGCCGGTTCCGCAGACGCCCGCGCAGCAGCAGCGCTACACGGACAAGACCGAGCTCGAGACCACCAACCTGAAGCTGAACGCACAGCTCATGGCGGCGAACAGCTTGAGCTTCGCCGTGCTCAAGGGCAACAAGGTCAAACTCGGCCGCAACGTCGGCCCGACCCGCCCGCCTGAGACCGCGTGGAACCAGGACAACAACTACAGCGGCCCGACGATGTGGAAGATCGAAGACACGCACGTGTTCAACTCGAACTTCTATCTCACCGGTCTGTACTCGAAGATCCAGGGTGGTTTCCAGCTGATCTCCGACAACGGCGAAGGCTGCAACAACATCGAGTGCGGACTGAGCGGACCTGTGCCGTTCATCTATCTCGGCATCGGCGGTGACCTGCCGGATCAGGGTCTGTACGCGAATCAGTGGAACAGGAGCTACGTCAACGTCAACACCGAGCGCCCGCAGGATCAGGCCCGGATCGACGGCTCCGCGTTCTTCGCCACCGGAAGCATCAATCACGAACTGAAGTTCGGCTTCGGCTATCGCTCGGCGGAAGTTCTGTCGCAGAGCGGCTGGCCGGGCGGCACGTACAGCCTCTGGTACGGTCCGGCGTACGGCAGTATCCCCAACGACCCGGCCAACAACTTCTTCGGAACCTACATCCTGCGTCCGACGAACTTCCGCTACACCGTCGACTCCAACGATCTCTATCTGGGCGACACGGTGATGCTCGGAAACCTGACCATCCAGGGCGGACTGCGCTGGGACAAGCAGAAAGGCGCGTACGAAGGTGGTGTGATCGAAGCCAACCCCATTCGCCCCGACCTGCTGCCGGCGCTGTCGTATGAAGGTGCGGATGTCGGCGACTGGACCAGCGTCTCACCGCGCATCGGTCTGACCTACGCACTCGGTGCGGAGAAGAAGACTCTCCTCCGCGCTGCGGCCAACCGGTATCACGACCAGCTCGGCGGCTTTACGGTCTACGGTGTCTCGCCTGGCGGGTATCAGTACCTCTACATGTACGCGTACGACGCCAACCTCAACCAGCGTGCCGACCCGGGCGAGATCGACGACAGCCTCGGCCTGGGCGGATTCGGCGGTCTCGATCCGAACCGTACCGATGAACCGGTCTCGGTCCGTCGCTGGGCCGACGACTTCAAGGCGCCGCACACCGACGAGATCCTCCTCGGATTCGAGCACGAGCTCATGACCGATTTCACCATCGGTGCGACCTACACCTGGCGCACACTCGAGGACTTCGTCGAGACGCGTGCAGAGAAGCATCAGGGACAGGGCGACTTCTACACTCCGGACGACTACGAGATCGCGGGCGTTCGCACTCCGGTCGCCGGCACTCCCAATCCGGTCGGTGACTACGCGGTTCCCTGGTACAAACTCAAGAGCGGCGAACCGGTGCCGACGTACTACGTGTTCCGCAATGCTCCGGACTATGAGCAGAAGTACAGCGGCCTCGAGCTGACGGCGATCAAGCGGATGTCCAACCGCTGGATGCTGCGTGGTGGATTCACGTGGCAGGACTGGACGCAGCATCACGGCGACGACTACATCGGCGACCCGACGCGTCAGCGCAGCGGTTTCGGTTGCGCGGTCTGCGACGGCAGCCCGGTCATGGTCGGTGCCGGAAGCGGCAGCGGCGCCAAGGGCGGCGTCTACATCAACTCCGAGTGGGCGTACAACCTGACCGGCGCGTATCAGATCCCGGTCATCGAGACGACGCTCGGCTTCAACCTGACCGGTCGTCAGGGTTACCCGATTCCCTACATTCACCGCTCCGGGTACGTCGCCTCCGAACAGGTCTACAAGTACCTCTTCGTCAGCGAAGACCCGACCGAGTTCCGGCATGACGACATCCACGAGCTCGACCTCCGTCTGGCCAAGGACTTCCGCTTCAGTCAGTTCGGCGTGACCCTTGCGGCAGACGTGTTCAACGTTCTGGATGCGCAGCCGGTGCTGCAGCGCAACACCCGTCTCGGAATCGCTTCCGGGAACCGGATCACCGAGCTTCAATCCCCCCGCGTGATCCGACTCGGAGCGCGTCTGACCTTCTAATCGAAGGGACGACGAGTTTCCCCCGCCGCCCGGGCGCAAGCCCGGGCGGCATTTTTGTCTCTGCTTCAAGCCGCGCCTACGGCGCGGGCGTTGTGCCGCGTGCGTTGTGCCGCGTGCGTTGTGCTGCGTGCTATGTGCTTAGTGCTGCGTGCCAGAGATGCCGGGTCCTGCTTGCAGCACTCGTTCGAATCGCAGCGAATGGGCCACGGCCCGGCGCGCGAAGGCGCGCCGGGGCCCCGGGCGCAGCCCCATACGCACTAACTTAGGAGAGTCGTAAGCTAAGTGCATGAAGGAACGGGTGGATGTGCGGGAGTGGATCGAATTTCAGTGGCCGTACCTGATGACGTTTCTCGGAGGCAGCGAACGAGTACGCGAGCTTGCATATGAATGCGGGGCATTTGCGAGAGCGCGAAAGATCGAAGACCCCGAGGATCTGCTGCGACTGTTGCTGATGTGGACTGTTGGCGAGCAGTCGCTGATGACGACAGCTGCGTGGGCGGCTGAAGGAGCGTTGGCGGACGTCAGCGACGCGGGGCTGGTCAAGCGGTTCCATCGATGTGGTGAGTGGCTGGGAAGTCTTCTTGGCGAGGTACTGATTCGCAGGGATGAGGAGTTACCTGCGGGATTACGAGTACGAGTCGTTGATGCCACTGCGATCAACCGAGCCGGAACGAAAGCAACGGACCACCGAGTGCACCTTGGGATTGACTTGGCGACAACGCAAATCGATTCCGTGGAGCTGACGAGCGTCAAGGGCGGGGAAACCCTCGAGCGGTTCGAGATCCGCGCCGGCGAGGTCATTCTGGCGGATGCGGCCTATGCGCAGCGAAAGGCGTTGGCAAAGGTTGCTCGTGGCGGAGCGTTTTTTGTGGTGCGATTTCCGTGGTCGAACCTGCCGCTGGAGAATCCGGACGGCACACAGTTTCTTCTGTTCGAAAAGTTGCGGATGCTTCCCGAGGCAGAAGCGTGTTCGTTTTCAGTGCAGTTTCGCGGTGCAACAGCAGAGGCGATCCCCTGCCGAGTCGTGGCCATTCGCAAGAGCGAGCCGGCGGCGTCTGCAGCTCGCAAAAAAGCCATCCGCACGCGAAGCAAAAGCGGTGAAACGCTCGACATGCGGACCATTGAGGCCACCGAATACACGTTCGTTCTGACGAACCTGCCGGATCAGATCTCGGCTCAGAGTGTGCTGCAGCTCTATCGCTTCCGATGGCAGATCGAAATGAAATTCAAGACCCTCAAGAGCGTCATCCATCTCGGCCGCGTTCCTTCACGGACCGTCGAGGGCCTGCGCGTTCACGTGCTAGCCAAGCTACTCATCGCGCTGCTGATCGACTCTTTGATCTACCAAGCCGAGTCTTTTTCCCCCTGGGGGTATCCCCTGCAGCCCGATCAGCACGTGGCGACTGACTCGTCGGCTTCTTGATCTAGTCCTTCTTCTGATCTTTCCACCCGTTCGTTTTCTCGCGTCTCATCGCTACCGAACGCGCCACTTCGCCCTTCCAAAACGACGGCGACGATGCCAGCGCATTGACGCTCGCCAAGCGTTGGGAGGCCTAAGTTAGTGCGCATGGGGCGCAGCCCGGGGTGGCGAATCCGAGAAGCCACAGCGGCCGCGAAGGCGGCCGCCACAAGGTGTGGCGCGCTTGTAGCGGCCGCCTTCGCGGCCGCTGTCTCACCCTTGCCCCGCGTTCCCCGGGCTTCGCCCGGGGCCAGATTGTCGGGCGCGCCTTCGCGCGCCCGTACGCCCGTAACCCCGGAAGATGCGTTCAGCACAAAGCACGCAACACAAAGCACGCAACACAAAGCACGCAACACAAAGCACGCAGCAGCAAGCACCCAGCACCAAGCACCCAGCACCAAGCACCCAGCACCAAGCACCCAGCACCAAGCACGCAGCACCAAGCACGCAGCACCAAGCACGCAGCACCAAGCACGCAGCACCAACAACCAAGCACCTGGCGCGGAGTTGCCCCCCAACGTCATATGCTGGAACACCTCTCGGCAAACCCGCGTTATCGCCCGGGTCAATTCGGCAGTTTCACGGAGGATTCAATGCGCAGGCTCATCACGATCACGGTCATGCTGTCGCTCTTCGTCGCCCTCGGCGCAAGCGCTCAGGTTCGCGGGAAAGGACGGCTGCAGGGCAGCGTCGTCGATCAGGAAACCGGCAAGCCGGTCGCGGGTGCGAAGGTCACCGTGGCCATCTCGGACGGCAGCACCACGCCGATCACTGCCAAGACGGACGCCCGAGGAAAGTGGTCCGCACTCGGTCTGACGTCGGGTGTCTGGAACGTCGACATCGAAGCTGCCGGATACGTCACCAGCCGCGGCACTGCAAGCGTGAGCGAGCTGCAGATGATGCCTCCCATCAAGACACCGCTCACTCCGGCGAAGGCAGTGCAGCAGGCCACCGTGCCGGCCGACGCCATCACGCCGGCCTCCACCGTGCCGGATGAAGCGCGCACCGCCATCACCAAGGCTCAGGATCTCCTGGCCGCGCAGGTGGGCGACATGATCCCGTCCGCCGATCCGTCGCAGCCGTCGCACACCGTGACGGCGGAAGACGTGAAGGAGAACGGCAAGAAGGCGGCAGAGCTGATCGAGAGCGCACTGCCTCAGATCCCCGCCGATACCGAGGAACTGAAAAAGGTTCACGTGCAGATCTCTCAGGTCCTCGCCCAGGCCTACTACAAGGGCGGCAATCTGCCCAAGGCCATCGAGAACCTGGAGAAGGTCGTCGCCGCCGATCCGTCGAACAACGGCGTTTCGCTGCTGCTGGTCAACCTCTATCTGGAAGCCGAGCGCCTGAACGAAGGAAAGGCACTCCTGGAAAAGGTCCCGGCCGAAGCGGTCACCGATCCCACCGTGTATCTCAACGTGGGGATCCTCTTCATGAACAAGGGAAGCGTCGCCGACGCGCTCACGTACTTCGACCGCGCCGTCAAGCTCGACTCCAGTCGCGCCGAGAGCTACTACTATCGCGGCCTGGCGAATCTCCAGCTCAAGAAGAACGCCGAAGCGAAGGCCGACCTGCAGAAGGTCGTGGAACTCGCTCCGGAGTCGTCGGAGGGTCGTGACGCGAAGCAGCTGCTTCCCGGCCTGAAGTAACCCCGGCGAAGAGTTTCGCGTTTTGCATGACGATTCGAGCGCGGTTCGCTCCACAATCTCTTCCGAAGATCGCGCCTGCCGGAAACGGCAGGCGATGACTCGACGATGCGCGTGACCGGGCGCCTTTCCCGCCGTACCATCCTGATCGCCACCGTGGCACTGCTCGCGGTGGCGATCGGCGTTTCATTGACCTGGCGCCGGATGTTGTCCCGTCCTTCCTCTTCCACGCCGGTCATCCTCATCTCCATCGACACACTCCGCTCCGATCACCTTCCGGTCTACGGCTACGACCGGGTCACCACACCCAACCTCGACGCGTTCCGCGCGGACGCGATCCTCTACGAGCACGCCTACTCGCACTGCCCACTCACTCTTCCGTCGCATGCCACGATGCTGACCGGCGTGCTTCCGGCGGACCACGGGCTTCGCGACAACATCGGGTTCACGCTCGAGCCGAAGGTGCCGACGGTCGCCGAGCTGCTCAAGAAGAACGGATACGCGACGGGCGCGGCGGTGTCCGCGTTCGTTCTCCGGCACGAGAGCGGAATCAGTCGCGGATTCGACGACTACGACGACGAGGTCGAGCCCATCGGCACCTCGAACTTCATCTCGCGCGTGCAGCGGTCCGGCGGCGAGACGGTGGAGTCGGCCCGCAAGTGGCTCGACGCGAACAGCGGCCGCCCGTTCTTCTACTGGCTGCACCTCTACGATCCGCACACGCCCTACACACCGCCCGAGCCGTTCCTCTCGATGTACAAAGACCGGCCCTACGACGGTGAGATCGCACACACCGACCAGGTCGTCGGCGACTTTCTCGAATACCTGAAGAGCAAGGGCCTCTACGAAAAGTCGCTGATCATCATCGCGTCCGACCACGGAGAAGGTCTGTCCGAGCACGGCGAGGAAGAACACGGCATCTTTCTGTACCGCGAAGCGCTGCAGGTGCCGTTGATCGTGAAACTGCCGCACGAGTCGCACAAAGGGGCGAAGGTCTCCGCGCCCGCGGAGCTCGTCGACATCTTCCCGACGATTCTCGAGCAGACCGCCACGTCACGCCCGACCGGGAAATCCGAGGCGGTGTCGCTGCTGTCTCTTCTCGGAAGCGGTGCGCCGTCGCGATCCGTGTACAGCGAGACGTACTACCCCAAGTTGCACTTCGGATGGAGCGATCTGCATTCGCTCATCGACGGAAAGACTCACTTCATCCGCGCCCCGATCCCCGAGCTCTACGACGTTCAGAGCGATCCGGGAGAAACGAAAAACGTAATTCAGGATTCGCGGCGCACCTACGTCGCCATGCGCGCCGCCATCGAGCCGTACGTGCGCGCGGCCGCCGCTCCGGCAGCGATCGATCCTGATGACGCGGCCAAGCTGGCTGCCCTCGGGTACATCGGATCGACTGCGGCCGCCGCCGACGAAACGAATCTGCCCGATCCCAAAACCACCATCGACGTCTTCCGGCAGATTCGCCTGGCTTACACGCTGTTCCGCGACGACAAGCTCGACGAAGCGCTTCAGCTGACGGACAAGCTCCTGCGCGACAACAATCGCATCGTCGATCTGTGGGATCTGAAGAGCAAGGTGCTTGGCAAGCTGGGGAGGAATCACGACGCCATCGAGGCGGCCAAGGAAGGGCTGCGCATCCAGCCGAACACGCTGGCGCTGCTCTCGGCGGTCGCCAACCTCTCCATCGTCGAGGGCAAGCTCGACGACGCGCAGTCCCACGCGGAACTGCTTCTCAAAGCCGACGCCGGTCAGGGTCACGAGCTCCTCGCGAGAATCTGGGCGCAGCGAAAGGACTACGAGAAGGCGGAGAAGGAAGCGCACCTGGCCATGGACTCCGGCCGCGATCCGACCAACGCGCTCATGACTCTCGGGCTCATCGCGAAGCAGCGCGATGATCTTCCCGGCGCCCTTCGGTATCTCGACCAGGCGAAGCAGAAGGTCGCCGAGAAATCCAATCCGCGCGTTCCCAACCTTCATTACTACCGCGGCGACATCCTCGCGCTGCTCGGGCGCACCGCCGAGGCGGAAGGGGAGTTCCGGCAGGAAATCGCCCTCTATCCGCGCCAGCCCGACGCATACGCATCGCTGGTGCTGCTTCTCGCGTCGAATGGACGCGGGCGCGAAGCCGCGCAGGTCGTCTATGACCTGATCAAGGCCGCTCCGCATCCTCCCTCGTTCGTCGCCGTGACGGAGACGCTGAAGGCGATCGGTGACGATCGCGGCGCGAAGTACTGGGCACACCAGGGAGTACAGCGATTCCCGCAGGATCCGCAGATGAAGGCCCTGCTCCGGCAGGTCGGTGGCTGACACGCTGAGTCGACATGAAGAAAACACTCGCAATCGCCCTCGCGCTCCTCGCCTTCGCCTGCAATCGCGGTGAGCACGCCGTTTCGGCGGGGTCGAATGCCCCCGCGGGCGACATCATCCTGGTCACGATCGATACCTGGCGCGCCGACGCGGCCGGATTCGCGGGCAACATCGAGGCGAAGACGCCGTTCCTCGACTCCCTCGCATCGCGTGGCATCGTGTTCACGAACGCGCACGCGCACAACGTCATCACGCTGCCGTCGCACACGAACATCCTCACCGGTCTCTATCCGGTGACGCACGGCGTCCGCGAGAACTCGGGCTTCGTTCTCGACGCGAAGTACGTGACGCTCGCCGAGCGGCTGAAGGAGCAGGGATACACCACCGGCGCGTTTGTGGCCGCGTTTCCTCTCGACTCGCGATTCGGACTCAATCAGGGGTTCGACGTTTACGACGACAACTACGGCAAGGGGAGGGCAGCGCTCGATCTCAACATGCCGGAGCGTCGCGCTACGCAGGTCCTCGAGCCCGCGTCGAAGTGGTGGCAGTCGCAGGATGGAAAGAAGCGGTTCATGTGGGTCCATCTCTATGACCCGCACGCTCCGTACGATCCGCCGGAGCCGTTCGCGAGCGAGTTCGGCGCACCGAACCTCGCTGCGACCGGTCCGAACGGAAGGCAGCGCCCCCGCTTTCCCGTCTCCGACACCCACGCGCGACTGCTTCGTTACCTCGGCGAAGTCGCGTCCGTCGACGCCGCCCTGTCGCAGTACCTCGGGCCGCTGCTCAACGACTCCACGACGCTCGTCGTGACCGGCGACCATGGTGAAGGCCTCGGCGACCACGGTGAGTTGACGCACGGCCTCTTCGCCTACGAAGCCACGCTCAAAGTTCCGCTGATCCTCGTTGCGCCGGGCGTCACCCCGCGCAAGGAGGCGGAGTACGTCCGTCACGTCGACATCGTGCCGACGCTGCTCCAGCGCGCCGGAGTGGCGAAGACTCCCGCCGAGCTTCCGGGCGTGTCTCTTCTCGGCTCGGTGGAGGCTCACGACAGCTACTTCGAGTCGTTGACCGCGTCGTTGAATCGCGGATGGGCGCCGCTCACCGGAATGATCAGGGGCCACGCGAAGTACATCGACCTTCCTCTTCCCGAGCTCTATGACCTCGATGCCGACCACGCCGAGGTGAACAACCTCATCAACGATCGCCGCCGCGACGTCGTGGCGGCGCGCAAGCTCCTCGACGCCCTGAAAGTGGAGCCGAAGTCGAATCGCGAGATGAGTGCCGAGGAGGAGGCGAACCTCCGGGCGCTGGGCTACGTCAGCGGACGTGCGGTCGATTCGGCGACGGGCCCGGAGAGCGATCCGAAGAACCTGGTGCACGTCGACAATCAGCTGCACGAAGTGATCGACTCGTTTCATCGGGGCGAGCACACGGATGCGCTTCGTCTGGCGCGCAAGCTCGTCGCGGAAAATCCGAAGATGGCGTCGGGCCGCGAGCTGCTGGCGTTCCTGCTTCAGGATCAGGAGCTGATCGACGAAGCCATCGACGTGCTCGGTCACCTGGTTGCGGAAGGGAAGGCCAGCGATGCGGCCAAGGGTCAGCTCGCGCTGCTTCTGACGGAGACCGGCCGTTCCGCCCAGGCGGCGAAGATCCTCGGGCCGCTGGTCGAGCGCTCTCCGAACGCCGACACGCTGAACGGTTACGGGATCGCGCTCGCCGACGAAGGCCGTCCGCAGGAAGCGGTGGCGCAATTCCGTCGCGCGTTGGAGCTCGACGCGAACAACGCTCCAGCGTTTCAGAACCTCGGCATCGTGGCCTTGAGGATGAACGACATCCGTTCCGCGCAGCAGTATCTCGAGCGTGCCTTGTCGATGAATCCGCAGCTTCCACTCGCGCTCAACACGCTGGGCGTCGTCTATGCGCGCCAGCGCGATTTCGGCCGGGCCATCGAAGCCTGGAGGCGATCGGTGAGCATCGACCCGAAACAGTACGACGCGCTGTTCAACATGGGACTGGTCGCGGCTCAGGTCGGCAGGCGCGACGAGGCTCGGCAGGCGCTCGGCGAGTTCGTGCGGCGCGCGCCACCATCGCGGTACGGAGCGGACATCAATACGGCGCGGCGGGCACTCGTTGCACTTCGTTAACACCCCCGCCGCGTAGAATCGAAGCTCCAGGTCACACCGGGAAAACCACGGAGATGACGCGTCAAAACCATGCGGTCATTCCGGCCGGCACCCTGAGCATCATCAGCGTCGCGTCGGGAGGCTTGTTCATGAAGAAGAAGATGCTGGGAGTCTGGCTCGTCGTCGCGCTGCTCGTGTGGCCGATGACGCTCGCCGCGGAACAGTTCGGAGAGACCGTCCAGGTCACGGTCGTCGAAGTACCGGTCACCGTCGCGGATCGCGCGGGGAACGCCGTCCGCGGCCTGACGAAGAACGACTTCGAAGTCCTCGACGACGGCAAGAAGGTGTCCATCGGGTACTTCGAGGTCGTCGATCTCGCTTCGTCGAACGTCAAGCGTCCCGAAACGAAGCTGCCTCCGGCGGCGTACCGCAACTTTCTGCTGCTCTTCGATCTCGCGTACTCGTCGCCCGGAACGATCGGGCGCGCACGGAACGCAGCGAGTGAGTTCGTCAAGTCCCAGATCTCCGAGCACGATGTCGCAGCCATCGCGACCTACACGTCGAAAGACGGGATCCGCCTGCTGACGAACTTCACCCGTGACCGCGTGCTTCTCGGACAGGCCATCGATTCCATCGGGATGAGCACCGAGTTTCACGTGCCCGACGCGCTGATGATTACCTCGATTTTCAGCCCTTCATCGATGCGGCTGGATCCCGCGGGATCCGGCGATCCGGATGGCGGAGAGGCACCGAAAATGCCCGGCCAGGGAGCAAAAGCGGCTCAGGAGGCCGAGGAACTGGAGAAGATGCGCCAGTTCAACAAGATGACCGAGACCGCCTACGAAAAGGAACAGATCGGGCGCATTCAGGCGCAGATCTCGAACTTCGGCAATGTCGCGCTGGCGCTCGATCGCCTGCACGGGCAGAAGCAGATCATCCTGCTGTCGGAAGGGTTCCCGGCGCATCTCCTCACCGGACGTCAGCGTCTGGGATTCAAGGCCACGCAGCAGGAGAACGACGCCGCCGCGTCGGGCGAGCTTTGGGAAGTCGATACCGAGAAGCGCTTCGGAAGCGTCTCCGGCGTGTCCGAGATCAACGACATGGCGAAGCTGTTCCGCAGGTCGGACGTACGGATGCACGCGATCGACATCAGCGGACTCCGAACCGAGGCCGCGATGTCGGGGAGTGAGCAGGAGCAGCTGAAATCTCTCTCGAACGAAGGTCTGGCGCTGATGGCGCGACCGACCGGCGGGACTGTCTTCAAGAACTCCAACGACCTTTCGGAACGGTTCCGCAATCTCCTCAAGTCGCAGGAAGTGGTCTATCTCCTCGGCATCGAGGTTCCGTCGAAGAGTCCCGGAAAGTTTCACGACCTGAAAGTGAAGACCAGCGCCAAGGGCGTGCAGGTCACGCATCGCCCCGGCTACTTCGAGTTGACGCCGGCCGCGAACTCGATGGAACGGAGCATCGGCGTGGCCGAAGTGCTGGTCAAGGACATGGACGTCGACGACATCCCGGTGACGCTGGCAGCGTCCGCGGTCCCGGGCCGCGACAAGCTGGCGCGCGTCCCGGTGGTCATGGAGATCTCGGGCGCGACCCTGGCGAACGGTCTCGAGGGCAGCGACAGCGGAACGCTCGACGTCTTCGTCTATGCATTCGACGAGAGCGGAAGCGTGCGCGACTTCATGCAGCAGCGGGTGGAGCTCAACCTGGCGCAGACGGGGGAGATGCTCACGCGCAACGGCGTCCGGTTCTTCGGCACGCTGCATCTTCCTGCCGGCGCGTATTCGATCCGCTCGCTTGCGCGTGTCGACGAGACCGCGCGCATGGGCTCGCAGAGCATGACCGTCACCGTTCCTCCGTTCGGAGAAGAGGCCGTGCTCACGCCGATGGCGCTGGACGAGTCGACCGACTGGATCACGATCCTGAGCCGCGACCGCGGGCAGGAAGCCGCCGACCTGGTGGCCGCGGGCGAACGCCCGGTCATCCCGAAAGCGCGCGTGGCGATCGGCCGGGAGTCCGATCAGCACATCGCTCTGATGCTCTACCGAATGCCGGTGGAGAATCTCGCCGTCACCCCCTCGATCGTCTCCTCGGACGGCTCGACGCGCAACGCGGAGTTCTCGCTCCTGGGACGCACGGCGCGTGACGAGGATGACGTCACGAAACTCCTGTTCAACCTCAAGCCCGCGGGGCTGGAGCGGGGGTCGTACGACCTTCGCCTCACGGTGACCCCGAAGGGCGGGACGCCGAAAATCCTGACCATGCCTTTCGTCGTGCAATGATGCAAACACCGCGATGCGATCGTCCAAGGAGACCGCAATGAAACGAAACCTACTGTTGATCAGTGCCCTGATTCTGCTGCTCAGTGCCGGCGTTCTGCAGGGGCAGAGATTCGGAGAGAACATCCAGGTCACGGTGATCGAGGTCCCGGTGACCGTCTCCGACTCGTCTGGAAACGCGGTGCGCGGACTGACGAAAGAGAATTTCGAGGTCTACGACGACGGCAAGCGCGTACCGATCGAGTACTTCGAAGTGGTCGACCTGGCCGAGCGCATCGACCCGAAGAAGCCGGTCTCTCCGGCGGCCTATCGAAACTTCCTTCTCCTGTTCGATTTCGCGAACTCGAAGCCGGCCACGATCACACGCGCTCAGGAAGCGGCGACGCAGTTCGTCACGTCGGAGCTCAAGCCGCGCGATCTCGTGGCCGTGGCCACCTACAGCCCGCTCACCGGCATGAACATGCTGACCAGTTTCACCAGTGACCGCCGCCTCACCGCGACCGCCATCGACACGCTCGGGAAGTCGTCCGACTTCAAGGTGACGGATCCGCTCCGTCTCGTCGCTGACATGACCACGACCGGTGCGCAGACGAATGCCAGTGTGGGTGGCCAGGCCGGCGCGAGGGAAGACGCTTCGGCGGCGGTGACCGAGGAGTTCGCCGAACTCACCAAGATGAATTCGAATATTCACGACGAGGAGATGCGGACGCGCGTGAGAACGCAGCTGACGAACTTCGCCGGCGTCGCTCGCGCTCTCGACCGGTTGCATGGACAGAAGCAGGTCATCCTGCTCTCCGAGGGATTTGACCCCAAGCTGATCACGGGAAGGCAGCAACTCGATTTCAAGAGCACGCAGGAACAGAACGACGCCGTGCTGTCCGGAGAGATCTGGAACGTCAATACCGACGATCGTTTCGGAAGCACGTCGGGGACGAGCGAGATCCAGCAGATGGCGGAGCTCTTCAAGCGCTCCGACGTGAAGCTGCACGCCATCGACATCAAAGGGGTCCGCTCCGATGTCGACGCGCGTGACGGCACGCTGAAGACGTCGAACGAGGGCCTCTACCTCGTGACGCGGCCCACCGGCGGCTCGGTCTTCAAGAACGCCAACGACCTCGGCGCGAACTTCGACTCACTGCTCAAAAAACAGGAAGTCATCTATCTGCTCGGGTTCGCCGGGAAGCCGAGCGGGAAGCCGGGCAAGTTCCACAACCTCAAAGTGAAGACGACCGGGAAGGGCGAGGTCTCGCATCGCAGCGGCTACTACGAGGCATCCGATCGCGTGAGCGAGATGGCTCAACGCCTCACGATGGCGGAAGTGCTGGTCACGGACGTTCCGATCGACGATGTGCCGTTGTCCGTCGTCGTTGCGCCGGCGCCCGGTGCGCAGGGCATGGCCCGCGTGCCCGTCGTCGTGGAGATCCCCGGAACGCAGCTGCTCGAAGGGGTGACCGCGAAAACGGTGAATGCGTCGGTGTTCATCTACGCGTTCGACGAAAAGCGCGAAGTGCGCGACTCGATGCAGCAGCGTCTGGCGCTCGACCTCACGAAGGCCGGCGACGCCTTGCGCAAGTCGGGGATCCGGTACATCGGGTCGCTGCGGCTGCCGCCCGGGCAGTACGCCGTGAAGGCGCTGGTCCGCGTCGAGGAGACGGGGCGCATGGGCTTCCTCCGCAGTGAGGTGACGGTTCCGGCGTTTTCGGAGAAGAGCATCCTCGCACCGATCGCGATGGGCGATCCCGCGGGATGGGTCACATTGGTGAACCCGGCGCGCGGGAACGACGCAGCGGCCGTGCTTTCCATCGGCGGCCAGCCATTCGTTCCGCAGGCCAGGACCTCGCTGACCTCGGCCACCGATCAGCGAATCGCGCTGCTGCTCTACCGGATGCCGACCGACGACCTGGCCGTGACGCCCACGATCATCGCGTCGGACGGATCGTCCAAGGAAGTGAAGCTCACGCTGGTGGGCCGGACGTCACCCGACCCTGCCGGGGTGAGCAAACTGGTGTTCAACTTCAAGCCGGAGACCCTTGCGCGTGGCGATTACACGCTCAGCTTCACGGTGACGCCGAAGGGCGGATCGTCGAGCGTGGCCACGATGCCGTTCTCGATTCAGTAGCGGGGAACAATCGTCATCCTGAGCCGCGATCCCGCGAAGCGGGAGAGACGGCGAAGGGGATCTCAGAATGCCAATCCTTGCCGTTCTGAGGCTCTTCGCCGTCTTCGCGGCTCAGGGTGACGTGGTCGAAGTGCGGGGTTGGACCAGCACACTGGCATGACGCCGGTCCCCACATCGTTCAGAATTGGCGGACGATGAAAGCCCTCCTCGCTGCGTTTCTTCTCTGCTCGTCGTCTGTGTTTGCCGCGGAGGGGCCGATCGCAATTCGCGCGGCGCGCATGCTTGATGTGCGCCGTGGAGAGATCGTCACCGGCCGCGTCGTGGTGGTGCGCGGGGATCGCATCGAGTCGGTGGGCAACTCGGTGCCCGAGGGCGCGCAGGTGATCGATCTGGGCGACGTCACCCTGATGCCCGGGCTGATCGACATGCACACGCACATCTCTGTGTCGCGCGTCCTCGGTGCCCAGCCGTTCGAGACCGAGCAGATCGAGGCGGCGGACGTGGCCATTCGCGCCACGGAAAACGCGCGCGTCACGCTGATGGCCGGGTTCACGACGATCCGCGACTGCGGCTCGAACGATTTCGTCGACGTGGCGTTGTCACGGGCGGTCGAGCGCGGCACCACACAGGGACCGCACGTCGTTCCTTCCGGACACCAGATCAGCATGACGGGCGGGCACGGCGACAACGGCGGGTACGCGGAAGGGGTGTACGAGCTCGGACCGAAAGAGGGGATCGCCGACGGCCCCGACCAGCTCCTGTTCGCGGTGCGTTACCAGCTGAAGCACGGTGCGGAGTTCATCAAGATGATGGCCACCTCCGGCGTGCTCGACCTGCGCAAGAGCGCGACGCTCCGCGAGTTCTCGGATGAGGAAATCCGGACCGTCGTCGAAGAGGCCCATCGCCATGGGGTGAAGGTTGCGGCACACGCGCACGGGACGGAGGGGATCATCGCCGCGGTCCGTGCGGGCGTCGATTCGATCGAGCACGGGTCGATGCTCAATGACGAGGCCATCCGGCTGATGAAGGAGCACGGCACGTTTCTCGTGCCGACGCTCTACGTGACCATGCCCGCCGCCGGCACTGCGGGGCGGAACAACGCGATCGTCCGGGAGAAGGGAAAGAGCATGTCGGACGCCGCGCACGAGAGCTTTCGCAAAGCGCTGGCCGCCGGCGTGCGCATCGCCTTCGGCACGGATGCCGGGGTCTATCCGCACGGGCTGAACGCACGCGAGTTCGGAGCGATGGTGTCCCTGGGGATGAAGCCCGTCGATGCGCTCCGCTCCGCGACAATCGACGCCGCGGAACTTCTCGGGGTCAGTGACCGCGGCGAGATCGTGGCCGGGGAGCTGGCCGACCTCATCGCCGTGCCGGGGAACCCGCTGCAGGACGTCACCGTCACCGAACGGGTTTCGTTCGTGATGCAGAACGGAATCGTGGTCAAGGGGTTGGTGAAGTGAAAAGGGGGCTGTCGAGCTGTAGAGCCGTAAAGCGGTAAACCTCCTACAGCTCTACAGCTTCAACGCCTATACTGGCCGAGTTGGCCATCGACATCGCTGAATTCGCAGAGCGACTCGGGCACCGCTTCCAGCGGCCGGATCTCCTTCGCCGCGCACTCACCCACAAGTCGTATTCGCACGAAGCGAAGGAAGAGGACGTCCGTCACAACGAAACGTTCGAATTCCTCGGCGACTCGGTCCTCGGGTTCGTGATCGGCGATCTGCTCTTCCGGCACTTCCCCCAGCTCGACGAAGGGGCCCTTTCGAAGATGCGAGCGTTTCTCGTCAGTGCGCCTGCGCTCGCGGCGCGCGCCCGCAAGTTCGGCATGGGCGACGCGATGCTCCTCGGCGTCGGCGAGGAGAAGACCGGCGGACGTCGCAAGGACTCGCTGCTGGCGAACCTTTTCGAGGCCGTGGTGGCAGCGGTCTATCTCGACGGCGGGATCCAGCCGGCTCGGGAGCTGATTGAGCACGCCTTCGCGGACGAGATCGTCCGCATCAAGCCGGAGGACCTGCTCTTTCAGGACTTCAAGACCGCGCTTCAGGAGCTGGCGCAGGGAAGGGGCATGGCCCTGCCGCAATACAGCGTCGTCGACCAGGTCGGCCCCGATCACGACAAGCGCTTCATCGTCGAGGTCCGCGTCGGCCCGCTGCGAGCGCGCGGCGAGGGAACCTCCAAGAAAGAGGCGCAGCAGCAGGCGGCCCGTGAGGCTCTCGGCGATTTGCATTCCGCGGTCGACGATGTGGAGCACGGCTCGGAGCAATGACGAGGCCGAGGACCGCCGCGCTTCTGCTGTTGTTCCTGCTGATCCTTCCTGCACTCGCCGAGAAGTCCGATCTCGAGCGCATCCGCGGCCAGATCACGGCGTTGCAGCAGCAGCTTGCGCAGGTGCGGACCGAGGCGCAATCCGCGGAGCGCGAACTGGCTGAGGCAGACCTCGAGCTGGGCATCCGGACCGAAGAGCTGCAACTCGCGACGGAGGCACAACAGGCAACCGAGGCGGAGCTGCTCGTTCTCGAACGCCAGATCGCGGTCCTGGGACCGCAGATCGAAGCGCAGAAACAGGAGCTCGCCCATCGTGCCGCGGCGCTCTACCGCCTGGGCGGCTTCAGTTACTTCCGGATGGTGCTCTCCATGGAAGAGCATCGCAATCCGCTCCAGGCCGTCTCGATGCTCAGCTATCTCGTCTCCAGGGATGCGCGCCTCGTGTCGCGGTTCCGCGCCTCCTCTGAATCCCTCGTGCAGAGGCAGAGCGAGCTCGCGGAGCGGAAGGTCGCTCTGGCCCGGACGCGAAGCGACGTGGAGAAGCGCCGCGTCGAAGTGGCGTCTGCCGTCGAGCACAGGAGAGCCGCCCTGGCGAAGCTGCGCAGTCAGGAGAGCGGCGCTTCGCAACAGCTCGCCGCCCTCGAGGAGAAGGAGCGCCGCCTGCAGCGGCTGGTGGACGCGCTGACCAAGGAGCGCCGCGGAATCGACCCGGCCATCGACATCCGGAGTGTGCAGGGAGCGCTGGAATGGCCCGTGAGCGGCGCGGTCGTGGAACGGTTCGGGAAGCAACGTAACCCGAAGTTTTCCACCGTGACGCAGAACAATGGGATCAAAATCGATGCGACACCGGGAGCGCCGGTGCGGGCGGTTTTCCAGGGAACAGTTCTATTTTCACAGTGGTTCAAGGGGTACGGAAATCTGATCATTCTCGACCACGGCAACAGGGTGTTTTCGCTCTATGGCAATCTGAAGGCGGCTTCCGTCGCGGCTGGCGACCATATACTCACCGGCCAGCAGATTGCAGGAGTTGCCGAGGGCGAAGAGCCCGGTAGCGGTTACCTGTACTTCGAGGTCCGGCGAGAGAACAAACCGGAAGATCCTCAGAAATGGCTTCGATAATGACGAAAAAAAAGATCGCGTTCCTGACACTCTCCGTCGTTCTGATGACCACGCTGCTGGCGGGCGCCGTATTCGGCCAGGCCACGCAGAAGAGCAGCGTGTACCGCTACCTCAGCATCTTCTCGGAGGTGTTCGAGCTGGTGCGCGGGAACTACGTGGAGAGCGTCAGCCCGAATACGTTGATGGACGGCGCCTTCAACGGCGTGACCGACGCCATCGACGAGTTCAGCTACTACATCCCGCCGGCCCAGATGGCCGCGTATCGCAACTTCAAGGACATTGAAGACAACGGCATCGGCGCGATCGTGACGAAGCGCTTCGGCTACGCGTACGTCGTGGCCGCGCTGCCGGGCTCGCCGGCCGAAAAGGCCGGAATCGAGGCGGGCGACTTCCTCGAGAAGATCGACGGGCAGCCGACGTCGAAGATGGCGGTGTGGCAGATTCGCGCCGCACTCCAGAGCAGCAAGCCGGTCCAGGTGGCCCTGATCCGCGGCGGTGAGACCAGCCGCATCATGGCTCAGATCGCCCCCGCGGAATTCCATCCGCTGACCGTCAGCTCCGACACGATCTCCGGCATCGGCTACGTGAAGGTGCCCTTCTTCGAGCAGGGAACGTCGGCGCAGTTCCGCGCAGCCGTGGACGCACTTCGCCAGAAGGGCGTGAAGAAACTGATCATCGACCTCCGCGGAAATGCCGGCGGTTCGATGGATGAGGCGATCGCCGCAGCGGACGATCTGCTCGTCAGCGGTCTCATCACCGAGCTCGAAGGCCGCCAGCTCGACACGAAGAAGTGGCAGGCCGATCGCGCGTCCGCGTTCGACGGCGAAGTGGAAGTCCTCGCCGACAACTCGACCGCGGCCGGCGCCGAAGTCTTCGCCGCAGCGATTCGTGGCAACAGCCGAGGCAAGGTCGTCGGCCTGACCACCTACGGCAAGGCCATTCACCAGAAGTTCGTCAGCCTTCCCAGCGGAGGCGGCGTCCACATGACCATCGGTCACTACACCACGCCGGACAGCAAGCCGATTCTCGACACCGGCGTCCGTCCCGACGTGACGGTCGACATGTCCGCACAGGCCATCGGCGACGACGACGAAAAGGACGCGAAGAAAGAGGACCTGATCCTCGAGAAGGCGCTGCAGCTCTTCGGCGTGAAGATGCCCGCGCCTGCTCCGGAGAAGAAGGCGGCGTGAGCGCTTAGCTTGCAGCTCTCGTAATCGGCGGCCCTCGGCCGCCGATTTGTTTTGTGGGAGGAATCGCCGCGCGCCGGAGGCGCGCTGGAGGGTAGCCGGTGGCGAGCGCGAAGCGCCGCCACCGGAACAGAGGTGCGCAGAGAGAGCGCCCCGGCAGGGGCGCCAGATCCTTCCTCTGCCGCCCCTGCCGGGGCGGTGTCGGCGTGACGCGTGACCGGCGGCTGCGCGCTTCGCGCTTGCCGCCGGCTACCCTCTGTCGCGCCTCCGGCGCGACGCAAACCCGCCGAAGGCCCGGGATGACACAATAGAAGGTAGTGCGTCCTTCCTTCCGGAGCATCCTGATCGTCATCGCCGTCCCGCTTGCGGGCATGGCGGTGTTCTTCTTCTGGCAGTGGATCCACGGCGGGATCACGCCGCCGGAAGTCGCGAGGGAAATCCCGCGCGCGCTGCGTCCTGCGAAGGCGGCTGCGGCGCCAGCGCCGGCGATCATCACCGAAGCAGCCGAGCCGGAGGGACCGCCTCTGCCGCGAGTGAAGAGGAAGAGGCTCGGATCGCGGCCCTCGAAGTTCGCCGGCCAGGCGGCGATCGTCCTCATCGTCGACGACCTTGGATTCGAGGGTCAGGCGCTCGATCGCGTCATGGCGCTCGATCCGAACATGAGCTGCTCCATCCTGCCGAATGGTCCGATGGCGGAGCAGTTCGCGCGACGACTCCACGACAGCGGCTACGAGATCCTCTGCCATCTGCCGATGCAGCCACGCGGACACGAGCGGCCCGGGCCCGGGGCCATTCTCGTCTCGATGTCGGATGTCCAGATCGCCGAGGCGACGCGCGCGAACATCGAACGTGTACCGAATGCGCGAGGCGTGAACAATCACATGGGATCACTTGCCACCGCCGATCGCCGCGTGATGACCAGCGTCATCGGCGCGCTTCCTTCCGGGATGTACTTCATCGACTCGCGCACGAGCGGCCGCTCGGTCGCCGCCGAAGTCGCTGAGGAGATGCGCGTCCCGACGGCGACGCGTCAGGTTTTTCTGGATGACGTGGCCGAAGCGGGGGCGATCCGCCGGCAACTCGACGAGCTGGTGGCCACGGCGCGGCGTCGGGGTCTCGCCATCGGAATCGGCCATCCCTATGCCGCAACGATCGCGGTTCTGGAGGCGGATCTTCCGAAATTGCGTGATCAGGGCATCAGGATTGTTCGCGCGAGCGAAGCCGTTCAGTGAGCGGCGTGAGCTGGCTCACGCCGGGTTGATTTGCATTGGACGAGAATTCTCCCTCTCTCTTCGGACGCGCGGTATGAACATTTTGAGGATTGGACGGTATCGGGTGCTCCAGCACCTTGGCGGAGGTTCCTCGTCAGAGGTCTACCTCGCCGAAGACACGCTGATGCGCCGCAAGGTCGCGCTGAAGATCCTGCGCCGGCGCGCCGCCAACTCGGCGGAGATCCAGTCGTTCGAGCGTGAGCTCCTCTGCGCGTCGATTCTCAACCATCCGAACATCGTCACGGTTCTCGACGTCGGGGTGGAAAACGAAGTCCAGTTCATCGCCACCGAATACGTGGAAGGCGAAACGCTCCGCCAGCGAATGACGCGCGGACCGATGACGGTCAGCGAGATCCTCGATGTGGCGCTCGGCGTCGCGGCCGCGCTGGTCGCGGCTCACGAAGCGTGGATCGTCCATCGCGACGTGAAGCCCGAGAACATTCTTCTCCGCCGCGACCGCGGGGTGAAGGTCGGCGACTTCGGTGTCGCGAAACTCTCCGGTGGCGGTGACGACACCGATCCGCTTCGCCGGCCACTCCTGGGCACGCTGCACTACCTCTCGCCCGAGCAGGTTCGCGGCGAGGCGGTCATCGATTCGCGTTCCGACATCTGGAGTCTCGGCGTCGTCCTCTACGAGATGCTGGCGCAGCGTCCGCCGTTCGAGGGCAGGAGTCCCATCGACATCCTGGCCGCGATCGTCGAGCAGACCGCCGAACCGCTCCCTGCCATCGTTCCGCTGGGACTCCACGGAATCGTCGAGCGAGCGCTGCGCAAGAACCTGTACGAGCGCACGCAGACCGCCGCGATGCTGTTCGCGGAGCTGACCGAGCTCCGCCTCGACCTGCAGATTCGCGAACGCCGCGGCTTCAACGTCTGATCTTCTGTCAGTCCCGTCTCTCTGTGTCCTCTGCGATCTCTGCGGTGAACCCTTCTCACCGCAGAGATCGCAGAGGGCACAGAGACCCCGGAATGCGCGATACCATCCGCTGCGGATGCTTCTCGGTCTCTTCCTGATCGATCTCGCGGCGGGACTCTGCCTGTTTCTGCCGCTGGTCGGCAGGCGCAACGCGGGCGTGAAGTTCTACAGGCTCGTGCTCATCCTCGGCGGATGTCTCGCCGCCGGCGCGCTCATCGCACACGCGCTGGCGGGGCGGCACGATCTCACGACGCTCGACGCCGCGATCATTGCGCTGACCGCTGTCGTGCTGCTTCTCCTCCGCTATCCGAAGCGCGGCATCTTCAAGGCCTCCGTTGGATTTCTCGGAGTGACCTATGTGATCGCCGCCGTGCTTGCGTATGACGCAGCGGTGCGGCCGGCGCATCTCGCGGCCAGCGTCGCGGGCGCGCTCGGCTCGGTCGCGCTGCTCGGCAGCGTCAATCTCGCCATGACGCTCGGGCACTGGTATCTCGTCGTTCGCGGAATGGCCATCGAGCCGTTGAAGCGGCTCACGATCGCGACGCTCGTGGCTGCCGTGGCCAAAGTCGCGATCGTGGCGATTGCGATCGCGAGCGTCTGGCGACCCCCGGTCGTCACCGACATCTTTTTCTGGATGCGTGCGGGCTGGGGACTGCTCGGTCCGCTGGCGCTCTTCCCGATGGTGTGGGGCACGGTGCGGATCCGGTCCACGATGGCGGCCACAGGCATTCTCTACGTCGATGTCGTCGCGGTCGTGATCGGCGAAGTGCTCGGCGGCTGGCTGTCGGCGGTCGCGCATCTTCCGCTCTGAACGCTGCGTGCTCTGCTAACATCGCCGGCGGGTCGATGCCATGGCGGGAGTGAGCTTCCAGGACGTGTCGAAGCGTTACGGTCCGGTCTCGGTCATCGAGCGCCTGAACCTGGACATCCACGACCACGAGTTCATGGTGCTGGTCGGTCCGTCCGGGTGCGGGAAGTCGACCGCGCTGCGGATGATTGCGGGCCTCGAGGAGATCTCCGAGGGGAACGTGCTGATCGGCGATCGCGTCGTGAACGATCTTCAACCGAAGGATCGCGACGTGGCGATGGTGTTTCAGACCTACGCGCTCTATCCGCACATGTCGGTGCGGCAGAACATCGAGTTCGGGCTGAAGATCCGCAAGACGCCGAAGCCGGAGATGGAGAAGAAGGTGGGCGACGCTGCCGAGACACTCGGCATCTCCCATCTCCTGGAGCGTAAGCCGAAGCAGCTCTCCGGCGGGCAACGCCAGCGCGTGGCAGTGGCGCGTGCCATCGTCCGCGACCCGAAGGTCTTTCTCTTCGACGAGCCGCTCTCGAATCTCGACGCCAAGCTACGCGTGCAGATGCGCGCGGAGATCACGCGATTGCAGCAGCGACTGCAGACCACCTGCGTTTACGTGACGCACGATCAGGTCGAAGCGATGACGATGGGCCATCGCATCTCGGTGATGAAAGACGGGCGCATCCAGCAGGTGGGCACGCCACTGGAGGTCTACGACCGTCCGGCGAACATCTTCGTCGCGCAGTTCATCGGGACGCCGCCGATGAACTTCTTCGACGCGGTCCACGAGGATGGAACTCTGCGCGGGGAGAGCGTCGTGCTGCCCGTGCCGGTGAAACACCGCGACGCGCTCCGCGCCGGGCAGAAGCTGCGCGTCGGAATCCGGCCGGAGAACATCCTCGCGCCGGGCGATGAGGGGCGAGGGGAGACCGCCGTGCTGCGGACCTCGGTCGACCTCGTCGAGCCGATCGGCCATCAGGCCATCGTGCACGGACGTGTGGGCGAGACCACGCTCGTGGCCACGTTCGACGCGCATCGGATGCCGCGCGCCGGCGAGTCCATCGAGCTGCGCGTCGAGCTCGACGCCGTCCACCTCTTCGACGCCGCCACCGAGGCGCGCCTGTAGACGATGGACCTGCGTGGCAAGGTGGCCGTGGTTTCGGGCGCCAGCCGCGGGCTGGGACGCGAGATCGCGCAGCTGCTGGCGTCACGCGGCGCACGCCTCGCGGTGACGGCGCGGAACGTCGGGCAACTCGATCAGCTGGCGCGGGAGATTCGAAAGGGCGGCGGCGATGCCATGTCCATTGCCATCGACGTCAGCAACTGGAAGTACGTCGAGCGCGGCATGGGGGTGATCCGCAACCACTTCGGCGTGGTGGACATCCTCGTCAATGTCGCGGGGCAGGCGTGGGGAAAGCCGTTCCAGGAGTGGACGGCCGACGAGCTCGACCTGGCCGTCGACGTGAATCTCAAGGGCGCGATCTACATGAGCCGGGCCGTGATCGAAGACATGCTGGAGAACGGAGACGGCAGGATCGTGAACGTCGTCGCCGATCGCTCGGACGTGGAGGGTGCCGCCGCCTGCACGGGCGGGCGGCAGGGGATGGTCGCGTTCTCCCAGGCCCTCGAGCGCGAGTTGGCGAACGTGCCGGTGATGGTGCTGACGTTGACCGGATCACCGACCGCGGAGATGGTGATCGCGGCGCTCGAGTCGTCCTGAGCCTTTGTGCGTCGGCGTCCCGAGCCCGATCGGGGACGTTATGCGGTTCTACGTCGCGATACCGTCACGCGCGCGAAGTCGTCTCTGTACCGCAGCATGAGGCGGGTGTGGAGTTTAGGCAGGCAGGCGCGCTTAGAAATCCCGGAAGGATATGAGGCGGAAGGGATCCATACCGGATCTCCGTTGCCCCCGAACCGGACCCATCTGGAGGGTTATGCGCACATGCGGGGTGATACCGGATGCCCTGCCCCAGGTCTCGCGTTCGAAAACTCGAAGCAGGCGAGGACGTTGGCCCTCGAGACGTGCGCAGGAGTCCGAGAACGTTATGAGACGGAGCGGTAGAATACGGGCGGATCTAAGTGTCATAGCAGTGAGTTATGCGCCGAAGCCTGAAGATCATGCGTTCGTGGATTGTTCTGCTCGTTCTCGCGGCGTCGGTCGCCCATGCCGCTGACGCATCACGATCGGCAATCCGCGGGGATCTGGCGGGGACCGGCTGGGAGAATCTACCAAGCACGAAGTACCCAGGATTCACACTCCCTTTGTCGTGGAAAGACACTGACGCGTTTGAGTTTCGGCTCTTCCGCGCAGACGCTCATGACCAGATCGCGATGATCGTTCATCGTCAACAGGACCGGCACACGATCGTCTCGGCTGTCGCATTCACGGATCTGAAGGAACACGAATGGCTCGAGCACGACTGCTATTTCTCGGATCTGCCGCTCTGCGACGGCAGAGTGTGTGACGGGATATTGATTGGTCTGGTGAGCCGATCAGGCAGCACAGACAGCACGGATACTTATGTTCCCGTGGAAGCCTGGCACTTCGCTCGCGAGCGGAGCGTGTTTGAGGCTGTGCCTGTGAAGAACGTTATCTGTCGGCCCCAGGGTTACGCTAACTAGTCACCGCGGCGCATAACTCGGCCGCTGCACCGGACGAGGCCCGCTTCATCAGCTTGGTAACTTGGTAGAGTTGTGCGTGCGGGCCTCGCCGGTGAGCGGCGAGCCGTTATGCGCCAAGGCCGATGACGCTGATATCGAAGTCACCGTTCTTCATGAAGACCGTGTTTCCCGTGGTTTGGTTTGGATTTCTCGCCGTCTTCATGTTGATCGGTGTGCTGGGTGGCGCGGCCGCGAGCATCGCATTCCTCATCGTTCCGTGCGCGATGGCTGTCTTTGGTTTCTTTCTCATGAGAATGTTGGTGTGGGACTTGGTGGACGAGGTTTGGGATGCTGGGGAGTATCTTCTGGTGAAGAACGGTGATCAGGAAGAACGAATACCGATCGCAAGCATCATCAACGTAAGCGCGTCTACTCATCAGAACCCGCCTCGAGTGACGCTCCGACTAGCCGAGCAAGCGCGGATCGGGACGGAGGTAGCCTTTATCCCAAAGTCGTCGTTTAGTTTTAACCCGTTTGCCAAGAATCCAGTCGCAGAGGACCTCATTCTTCGAGTTGATCGAGCGAGACGTCAGCGCGGAACCTAGGGCAAACCTAGGGCACGGCTGGATCACCACTTTCGGGGCTCGTGGCGCTGGGCCAACGTGGCGCATAACTCGGCCGCTGCACCGGACGAGGCCCGCATCACCAGCTCGGTAACTTGGTAGAGTTGCGCGTGCGGGCCTCGCCGGTGAGCGGCAGGCCGTTAGACCGCGGAGCCACGTGAGAAGAATCGCCATCTTCGCGTCCTGCCTTGCGGCAGCGCTGGTTGTTGCGTCGGCGACTCCATTGGTGCTGGATCACTTCGGGCGCGCTATCGCGACCGGGCCGTCGTTGCCGTATCTTCTTTCGTCCTCCACGAGCGGCCACGTGGTTTCATCAGCCCTCCACTTGGTGATCGTGGTCGCCACGGCCGTTGCGGGAGCTGTCGTTGCTGAGTCTGCAAAATACGTGTTTCGCTCAACCACCCTCGGCTTCTGCGTCCTCGCTTTCCAGTTGTCTCTTGTCTTGGATTCCGTGCGAGCGTACGCGCGCGACTGGTGGTTGTATCTCGGTGGCCTCATCGGAGTGTTTGAACTAGACCGTTGGTCATGGATGGCGCCAACCCCAGTGTCGAGTGTTCCTTTTCCGTGGATCGCTGGGATCGTCGCCTTCCTCACCTTGGCTGTCGCGGTGATTGCGACGCGGCAAGCACGCCCGGTCTAACTCGGCGCTGCACCGGACGAGGCCCGCGTCATCTGCTTCGTAACTTGCTAGAGTTGCGCGTGCGGACCTCGCCGGTGAGCGCCAGGTCCGTTAGGCGCCCGCGCCATGAGTGCGGAAGGTGCCAGAGAGTGAAGAGGCGGACGGCAAGACACAGAGGCTGGGATCTGCTGGCATATGTCGGTATAGCTCTCGCACTTATCGCCGTGATAGCGATTGTTGCGGTTCACGACGCCGACGCGGGCATCTCTCGCGAGTTACCGCTAAAGTGGCTCGGGTTTGCCGGACTAACCGCGATCACCTTCGGCTACGGTGTGCGGGACGGGATCCGGAAGAAGGCCGGAGCCAGGTTCTGGACTGTCCTGGCAGCTTACTTCGTCTTGCGGGCGGGAATTTGGATTCTAATTCTGACTCAAGTAGAAGTAGTTCCGCTGCTCGTATTCGCGCTTCTCGGCGGCCCCGAGTACATGCTCCTGCTCAACGTTCTAGACCGTTTCCTGCGACCAGGTCGCCAAGGCGCCTAACTCTGCCGCTGCACCGGACGAGGCCCGCGTCATCATCTTCGTAACTTGGTAGAGTTGCGCGTGCGGGCCTCGCCGGTGAGCGGCGGGCCGTTATGCGACTGACCCGCATGCACGTTTCAACTTCGTTCGTGCTCGCTTCAACGCTACTCGCGCATTCCTCGTGGCTGGCGCGTCTCTCGGCCGGCGGCTTCGTCACTCGCTCCTGGCTCACGCGCTCGCACGGTGCCCAGCCATGCGCATGGAGGGTTCCGCTCACGAGAGCTGCCAGTGATCGTGCGCACCAGTCGCCGGGCACAGTTCCGGGCGGACCGAATCGCTCGGCACGAGCAGTCGCATAACTCGCAGCTGCAGCCGACGTGGCCCGCATCATCTTTCTTGTAGGTTTAGAATTCTTTGAGTGCGGGCCACGCGGCTGAGCTGCAGGTCCGTTAGGCGCTGTAGCACGACAGCGTACGGCGCCAAGAATGAGACGGAGAGCAAGACACAGAGGCTGGGATCTGCTGGCATATGTCGCGATAGCTCTCGCAGTTGTGGCGGCGATAGCGATTGTTGCCGTTCACGACGCTGCCACGAATAGCTCTCGCGAGTTGCCGTTAAAGTGGCTAGGTTTCGGAGGCCTCACTGCGATCACCTTCGGTTACGGTGTGCGACACGGAATCCGGAGGAAGCCCGGAGGCAAGTTCTGGGCTGTGCTGGCGGCATACTTCGTCTTTCGGACAGCAATTTGGATTCTGATCCTGAGCCGGGTAGAAGTCGTTCCGCTGCTCGTGTATGCGCTTCTCTGCGGACCTGAGTACATGCTCTTGCTCCGCGTGCTCGACGCCTTCCTGCAACCAACTCGCCGACGCGCCTAACTCACCGCTGGAGCCGACGGCCACCGCATCTTCATCTCGGTAGAGTGTTAGTCTTTCGCGTGCGGTGGCCGCGGCTCAGCGGCAGGCCGTTAGCCGACTAAGCCATGGCGACCGCAGTTCGTCTTCTTGTCATCGCGCTTTGTCTTGCCGGAGCCTTCTTCTGTTTCTCGGGCGTCGTCATGGTCGCCGATTTCAGCGCCATAGCTCCACCAGAGTTACTGCCTCAGTATCGGCTTCGCGCTTACCAGTGGCTCGCAGGAACGGGTGTGCTCCTGCTGATTGCAGGGTGGCAAGGGCTTGTTCTGTGGCGTGGACGGTTTCGCGGCGGGAACCGCAAAGTCGGCTAACTCACCGCTGCAGCCGACGGCCACCGCATCATCATTCTCGGAGTTTGCTAATCTTTCGCGTGCGGTGGCCGCGGCTGAGCGGCAGGCCGTTGGGCGACACGCGAACACAGATCTGGGCGAACCGCGTTAACATCTTCCTCGGTAGCCACGCGTGGCGAGTGGTCCTGAACGGTCAGGCCCGTGTACGAGCAGCCCACACGGGAACCGGTTCCCCTTTCCCTCGGAACTTGCGGGAGAGTTCCTCGTTGCTAACGAGGCCGATGCACGCGTGTCGGCGCGCGCGTCGCCCAACTCACCGCTACCTTTAGGCCAACCGTCAACAAACAGGTTTCTCGAGCTTCGATGCGAGTCGAAGGCTTTGCTTTCGACTCATAGGCGAGAGCTCCGCTGGAGCCGGACGAGTGGTCACCCGAAGGGCCGGAGCGAAGCGGAGGAGCCGTCAGGCTTGACGACTCGTTTGGCGGAGGCGAGGTAGGAGCGAAGAAGCGACGGGGAATCTCGAACGTTCAGCGACTGGCAACGCTACCGCTCGGCCTTCAAATGAGGCAATCGAACTACCGGCCATGTCGGAACACCTGCCCGGAGTGACGGTGTGACGGTGCACCTGGCCGTCTCGCCTTGGGCGAGCGGCGAGGGCAGAGCGGTCATCTCCGGGCAGGATCTCGAGTTCATCGTTTCTTTCGCTTCGTGAAACTTCGTTCCACCGACTTCCATCGCGTCAAGCTGCGATGCGGTGCTGACCCTCGCAGCAGAACACGCGTGTTGGGTCGAACTCGGCTCCAGACCGGTACCAGCCCCAGATCATCTTGATGAGCTTGCGGCCGACCGCGGTCATGGCCTTGTTGCCCGGCATCTTCTGCACGCCAATCTTCTGGTGATAGTACGAGCCGAAGAGCCGGTCCCGTCGGACGAGTGGCAGCGCCATCTGAGTCATGATCGAGCGGAGCAGCGGTCGTCCGCGTTTGGCGATCTTCGTTTGCCCGACGAACGTGCCGCTCTTTCGTTCACGCAGGTTCATGCCGGCCATACGCAGCAGGGGACGCCAACCCGAATAGCCCGAGAGCGGGCCGGCCTCGCCGACCATGCGCGCCAGCGCGATCTTCGAGATGGGGCTGCCGAGGGGATTCGGCAGATGAGGATCGGTCGATCGAGCTTCGTCGTAGAGAGTCTCCAGTTCGCGTCTCGCGCAGCTGCGCCGGCGCTCGGCGAGTTCGAAGTCCTCCCAGGCAAGTGCCAGCTCGTGTGCGTCGAGGTCGGTGATGCGGCTCTTTGCAATGGCGGAGATCGTCTGTCGCGCCTGAACGAGCAGACGCGTGACCGAGGAGCGGCGAATCGACGAGTGCTTGCGCAGACGTTCGTAGATCCGCGAGACGCTGAGGGCTGCAAGGGCATGAGGATCGAGTCCGAAGCAGCGGACGATGGCCTGGCCGGAAGGGCCGTAGAGAAAATCGGTGGAGAAGTCGAAATCCGGGAACAGCATCGTGATCGCAGCATGGACGCGTGACTTGGCTTCGATCAGCGCGTTCTCAGCCTGGTGGTAGAGCACTCCCCAATGGCGAAGCAGTTCGTAGACCTCGGCGTGATGTCGATCCTCGATCAGTCGCCCTTGCGTCGCCACCGCCTCGATCACGTAAGGATCCCGCTGATCGGTCTTTCCCTCATCCCCGAAGATGACCGAGCGCATCTTCCTCACGTGGCCCGCGTCGACCAGGGCCGTCTGAATGCCGAGTGAACGAGCGATCCGCAACAGAAGCTTGTGATAGCGCCCCGTCGGTTCGACGACAACCATCAGTTCGGTGATCCCGCGCTCGATGGCCTGTTCGACAATCGAGCGCAGAGTCGCGGTGATCGGTTCGGTGCGGTTCGGGATCTCCCATTCCGCAGCCGCGCCCGGCAGTGAAAGATCGCGACAGGCAAGGTTGAGTCCGTATGCGCTGACATCGCACGAAACGATCGCTGAGGTGCGGGCGGACGAGATTGCGGTAAGGTGCATCGGGGGCTCCTCTCTCTTGGACTGCAAGCGCGTTCATCGACATCGCCGCGGTGCTCGATACACCTGCGGCGAGGAGGAGTCCCCATTGACTCGCTCAACCTAAGAGTACGGTGCACCGGACAAGGCCCGCATCATCAGCTTGGTAACTTGGTAGAGTTGCGCGTGCGGGCCTTGCCGGTGAGCGGCGGGCCGTTATGCGGCCATGGGACAAGCGTTTCCAGCTCTTCTGATCGTTTGGCTTCTCGCGACTCCTCGCCCACCTTTACCGGCGTCCGAGTTCGGCTATGCGGAGCTCCGAGGAGCGGGATCGAGCTGTATGACGATTCCTGGCCCACAGCTCGAGAAGGGCGATTACTTCGCCCTCGTCACATGGAGGGAACGAGCAACCGTTCTCCGAGGGAGTAGCGCGAACGGTCGAGACTCCGTGTTTCAAACTCGGACCGGACTTCGAAGGTACGTCGTACGAGATCGAATTTGAGGGGCCGCGCCCTGAGCCCTACGAGCTGGCGGTTGTGGCCACCGATGTCTTTCCTCCTGAGCGCTCTTGGGAGGGCAAGCCCACGATCACGGTCGCAGACAACGAACTGTCCTTTCGAAGGTGTGCCAGCACCGAAGGTCTTCATTTCACGGCGTGGCGAAAAGGCGAACGTATCTGGCACAGCTACTTCTACCTCGGCTACGACGTTGAGCCCGATTCCACGGACGACCAGACAAGATAGCGGCTCGACTGGTCGTCTAACTCTGCCGCTACACCGGGCGAGGCCCGCGCCACCAGCTTGATAACTTGCTAGTGTAGTGCGTCGTAAATAGGTGGCATTAATTCCGACGGTCTGCGGTTTACCATGGCGAGGTCATTCGTCATGCGTGTCGCTCCATCCGTGAGTCTCACCGAAGAGCAATCGATCCAGCTGAAGGGCTGGGCTCGAGGACGCAAGACTCCGGCGAGACTGGTCCGTCGCGCCAGGATCGTTCTGCTGGCTGCTGAAGGGAAACAGAACAAGGAGATCGGCGCTCTGCTCGGTGTCATGCCACGCATCGTGGCCCTGTGGCGCGCCAGATTCCTCGAACTCGGAGTCGCCGGTCTCGAGAAGGATGCCCCACGCTCGGGTCGCAAGCCCACTCTGAGCGAGGCCAAGGTCCGTTCCATCGTCCGTCGGACCACGCAGGAGACTCCTCGGAACGCCACGCAGTGGAGCACGCGAAGCATGGCCAAGATCGAAGGGGTCAGCGAAGCAACGGTTCGCCGCATCTGGCAACGCCATGGCCTCAAGCCGCACTTGATACGGACGTTCAAGCTCAGTCGTGACCCGCACTTCGTCGAGCGCCTCGAGGATGTGGTTGGCCTCTACCTCGATCCGCCCGAGCACGCCATCGTGTTGTCGGTCGACGAGAAGAGTCAGATCCAGGCTCTCGATCGGACCCAACCCGGTCTACCGATTAAGAAGGGTCGCGCGGGCACGATGACTCACGACTACAAGCGGCATGGAACGACGACCTTGTTCGCCGCGCTCAACACCCTGGATGGATCGGTGTTAGCTACCTGCATGCGGCGCCATCGACACACCGAGTGGCTTCGCTTCCTCCGCCTGATCGATCGCAACGTCGATCCAACCAAGGAAGTCCACATCATCGCTGACAACTACGCCACCCATAAACACCCTGCCGTGCGTCGCTGGCTGGATCGTCATCCACGGTTCCACGTTCACTTCACGCCGACCAGTAGCTCCTGGCTCAACATGGTGGAGCGGTTCTTCCGCGACCTCACCACGAATCGGATCCGCCGCGGGGTCTTCACCAGCGTTCCCGATCTTGAACTCGCCCTGCATGACTACGTTCGCGTCCACAACCGCGACCCAAAGCCGTTCATCTGGACCAAGTCCGCGACCGACATCCTTCAGAAGGTCACCCGCGCCCGCGCCGCTGCGAATAAACACCAATCTGAATGACGCACTACACTAGAGTGTCCCGTGCGGGCCTCGCCGGTGAGCGGCGAGCCGTTAGCCGCCGAAGCCAGAATGCCCACCTTGCTGTGCACCGCAAAGTACCGGAAGGCATTCGGCCTGCCGGAACTACTCCCCCCGGAGGCGATCGACGAGGGTGCTCTCGGGCCTTGGTATGCGAACACGTTGAACGTAGGTCCGCAGCGGCTTCTTCACTTCATGAGTGAACCGACGTTGATGTCAGTGGTCATTCCGGTGAAGGAACGCCACACCGTCGCGCTGCGATTCGTCGAAGCTCTCGCGGAGCTCTTGCTCTCGGTTGGCAGCAACCGTATGGCGGTTCTGCGCGAAGTGGACTTGTTCGAACAGGTTCAGTTCGGCCGATCGTCGGACAAGAGCAAACTCGGTTCGCTCAGGGATCAAGCGCTCATGGCCGGGGACTTCGTTCGTTCATCATGGCCGCTGTATGCGGTCAATCAGCGCCTGTCCGAAACTCCGTGCGGGCCTATGAAATACGCAACCCCGCAGGAGGTAGCGCCCGCCAGATTGGCAGAGCGTTGGTTGCCCAGCGGCGCTTGACTTCAAGTTTGAAGGGCAACGCTGAGGCGGAGATCCCTTACACTCCCGGTGACATTCCATCCTGCCCAAAGGGGGCGCCTGATGCTTCGACTGGTAGCGGTTCGGTTGCCTGGAGTTGCCTTCGCGTTTCTCGTACTGGCCTGCAACTCATCGCCGACGTCTCCGGAAGGTTCTGGTGCGACGGCTCTCATCCGATTTGGCACCTCGGCTCAGGTGACCAGCGACGTTCGAGTCTCGTTCGCGCAGGTCGTCGAAGACTCGCGTTGTCCCGCGACGAACGTGTGCGGCTGGGCGGGGAATGCAGCGATCCGACTCGACATCCGCCAGGACAGTGTGACGCAATCGGTCACGCTGAACACCGCGGGCGGCACCGGCTTTCCAAGGGTAGCGACCCTGGGCGGCCACAATTTCACGTTGGTGGACGTGGACCCGCAACGGCAGACCGCGGATCCGATTCCGATGCAGCAGTACCAGGCCAGGATCCACGTATCGCGAGCCGACTAGCAGGGACTTGTCCCGTCATTTCAGGCCCGCGAGCTTCGCTGATACGCTTCGCGCATGCGCATGTCCTGCACTCTTGCTCTTCTGCTCACCGCCACCGCCGCACTGGCCCGGCAGCAACCTGTGGAGCAGCGGCTCGACGCGCAGAACCTGATCTTCTCCCAATATTGGGAGTCGAGCCTCAAGCTCAACCCCACGCAGGCGACCGCGATCGGCGACTACCGCTACAACGACAAGCTCGCGGACGTCTCCCTCGCGGCGATCGCCGCCCGCAACGAGAGCAACGCGAAGTTTCTCGCGCGCATGAAAGCCATCTCCACGGAGGGCTTCGGAGAGGAAGACCGCACGTCGCACGACCTCTTCGTCCGCAACCTGCAGGAAAACGTCGGCGACTTCGCTCTCAAGAACTACGAGATGCCGATCAACGCGCAGAACGGCATCCACACACAGCTGGCCGACCTGCCGAACGCGGTCCCCTTCGACACGGTCAAGCAATACGAGGACTACATCGCCCGCCTGCACCAGATCCCCAACGCGTTGAAACAGACCGAGGACGTCCTGCGCGCCGGGGTGAAGGACCATCTGGTGATCGTGAAGTTCATCGCAGAGAAGATTCCAACGCAGTGCGCGGGCATCATCGAAGCGAATCCGTTCCTCCTCCCGATCAAGAAGATTCCGGAATCATTCTCGGCCGACGACCGGAAACGACTCACCGACGCGATCAACACCACGGTCGAGAACGAAGTCCTGCCGGCGTACCGGGCATTCGCGTCGTTCGTCACGACCGACTACGTCCCGCACGCGCGCACCAAGCTGTCGATCGAAAGCCTGCCCGAAGGCAAGCGCCGCTACCAGGCGGCCATCCGCCGCATGACCACGACCAACCTGTTGCCCGCGGAGATCCATCGCATCGGCCTCAGTGAAGTCGACCGCATCACCGGAGAGATGTCAGCGCTCGCGAAAGCCAGCGGGTTCAGCGACCTCGATTCGTTCCGCGCCGCCGTCGAGGCCGACCCGAAATACAAGCCGGCCTCGGCGCAGGCGATCCTCGACGACTTCGACCGGTATATCAAACAGATGCGGACGAAGCTGCCCGAGCTCTTCACGCTGATTCCCTCCGCACCGGTGACCGTCGAAGCGATCCCCGAGTTTCAGAAGGCGGCCGCGACGCACTACCAGACCGGCACGGTCGACGGAAAACGCCCGGGCCGCGTCTCCGTCGCAGTGTCCGAGTTTCAGAAACGCACCATGATCAACGACGAAGCGGTGGCGTACCACGAGGGCATCCCCGGCCACCACATGCAGCTCTCGGTGCAGCAGACGCTTCCCGGTCTCCCGGAGTTCCGTAAACACGGCGGCAGCTCGGCGTACGGCGAGGGATGGGCTCTGTACTCGGAGCAGTTGGGAAAGGAAGTCGGTTTCTATCAGGATCCGGGATCGGACTACGGGCGCCTTCGCTCAGAGCTCTTCCGCGCCGTACGCCTGGTCGTGGATACCGGAATTCATGGCATGGGATGGAGCCGCGATGAGGTCGTCGATTACATGCGAAAGACCCACGCCGTCGACGAGCCGACGATCCAGAGCGAGACCGATCGCTACATCTCGTGGCCGGGACAGGCGGACAGCTACAAGCTCGGGCAGTTGAAGATCCGGGAGCTGCGTGCGCGGGCGACGAAAGAGCTCGGCCCGAGATTCGACATCCGCGCGTTCCACGACGCGATCCTCGCCGGCGGCAACCTTCCGCTCGACCTGCTCGACGCGCGCATCTCGCGCTGGATCAAGGCGCAGCAGGCCGCCGCGAAGTAGCGCTACTCCTCGGCGCCCGGGGGCGCGGCGCCGTAGACGTGGCGGTCGTGCGTGACGAGGTCGAAGGGCTTCAGCGCGGGGTTCGCCGGATACCCGCGGTGAACGGCCTGACATTCGTAGCAGACGATCACGTCCTTCACGATCCGCCAGACGATGTAGTCGAGAATCGTCACCGCGAGGAGGGAGAGGCCCCAGGTCCATGGGACGAAGATCGCCCCGACCACGACGAGGGCGATTCCGGTGGCGCGGTTGAAGTCCTTCTGAAAATAGAGCTGATCGTGCGCGCAAGCAGCGCAGCGGTCGAGGATCGAGCCCGCCGGCGGTGCCACGACGGACGACGGCGCCGCGCAGAACTCGCATGGAGCCGGCGGCTGGCCCGCCTCTCGTCCGAGCCGCGCCTCACACTGCGAGCAGAGGAAATGAACGGAAGCCATGAAAGGAAAAGGCGGCCGATGCCGGCCGCCCATTTTCAATTTTCATTTTCTAATTTTCAATTCCGAGGTCAGCGCGCGCGCTCGATGTATCGGTTCTCGGTCGGGTCGACGATGATCTCTTCGCCTTCCGTGACAAACGGCGGCACCTGAACGACGACGCCGTTGTCGAGCGTGGCCGGCTTGTACGACGCCGACTGCGTGGAGCCCTTGACCATCGGCTGCGTTTCCTTGATGCGGGCCTTGATCGTCTTGGGCAGCTCGACGCCGATGGGACGCGTCTCGTGGAACTGCACCTGCAGCTTCACGCCCGGCTCCAGCCACGCCGCCGCGTCGCCCAGATCATCCTCGGCCATCTCGATCTGCTCGTAGCTCTCCGTGTTCATGAAGTGATGCGCATGACCATCGGAGTACATGTACTCCATCTCGTGCTGGCTGATGTAGGCCTGCTCCACGTCGTCGTTCGAGCGGAAGCGGTGCTCGAACTGGTTGCCCGTGCGCAGATTGCGCAGCTTGGCCTGGACCATGGCGCGGAGGTTTCCCGGGGTATGGTGGCGGAAGTCCATCACCTTGCAGAGGTCTCCCTCGAACATGATGACGATGCCTTTGCGGATGTCGTTGGCCTGCATGGGTATCCTTTCAGGAGATTGAAAAGTGCGAAATGGTGGGAAATTGAAAATTAGAAATTGAAAATTGAAAATGGAGGGCCGTTCGGCCTCATTACCGGTTTTCAATTTTCAATTTTCAATTTTCAATTCAAGGACCAAAGGGACAAAGGACTGCCGATGAAGAAGCTATGGATCGCCGCCGCCTGTCTGGCAGCCGCCTGTCGCCCCGACCGCGAAGCCCAAACCTCAGTCCCTTCAGGGGATATTCCAGTCGGGGTCTACGGTGCGCTGACCGGGGACCAGGCCGCGTTCGGGTCGTCCACGGTCGACGGTGTCCGCCTCGCGGCGGAGGAGATCAACGCGGCGGGCGGGATCGGCGGACGGAAGATCCGGCTCGTCGTGGAGGACGACCAGGGGCGGCCCGACGAGGCGGCTTCGGCGGTGACGAAGCTCATCACGTCCAACGGTGTGATCGCCCTGATCGGCGAAAACTCGTCGAATCAGTCGCTCGCCGCGGCGCCCATCGCTCAGTCGAGCGGCGTGCCGATGATCTCGCCTTCGTCGACGAATCCCGCCGTCACGGAGAAGGGCGACTTCATCTTCCGCACCTGCTTCACCGACCCGTATCAGGGCAAGGCGCTCGCGCAGTTCGTTCGAAAGAACCTGAACCTCGAGACGGCGGCGATCCTGGTCGACAAGAAGAACGACTACTCCGTCGGCCTCGCGGAGGTCTTCCGGCGCGAGTTCGAGAGCCGCGGCGGCAAGGTCGTCGCCGAACAGAGCTACTCCGGCGGGGACACCGAGTTCCGTCCCCAGCTGACCACGATCCGGGCCGCGTCGCCGCAAGCGATCTTCATCCCCGGCTTCTACACCGAGGTGGGGCAGATCGCGATTCAGCTTTCCAGCACAGTGGGATCCGAAGCTTGGAATTCACGTGACTTGAAGTCGCG
>JADMIO011605973.1_pt1 | contig 74170 bp, 70 predicted proteins | sample 8958161 | NCBI WGS metagenome assembly JADMIO01 (sample SAMN16585339, study PRJNA669376) | soil metagenome | isolation source: Crop rotation soil | place: USA: Cullars Rotation, Alabama | collected 2011
CGCGACAACTTGTCCACGTGGAATTCTAAGCTTAGGATCCCAATGTGCTGGAAAGAGCGGGCCGCGTGAGCCGATCATGCTGCCGAAGCAGACCACGAAGCCGGTCAGCAGCCAGTAGTTCGGATGCCACTGCAAGAGCCACAGCAGGATGATGCCGACGATCGAGACGCCGTAGCTGAACAGGACCGACGGCCGGCGGCCGATGATGCCATCGAGTGTGGTCACGCCGAGCATGCCGATCACGGTCGCGATGCCGGAAAATCCCCACGCGGTCGCCGCCGTCAGCGGCGAGAAGCCGGCATCGATCAGGTAGGCCACGATCTGCGCGGTCAGCGCATACATCGCGACCGCCGTGAAGAAGAACGTCGAGAACAGCGCCCAGAAAGTGTGATGGCGCATCGCGCTCAGCAGCGTCCAGTCGGTTTCGGTTGCGGCCGTATCCTTTTTCTTGACGACATGCGGCGAGCCGGTGGCGAACAGACGCCAGGGCATCAGCAGCAACGGAAGCAGCAGGCAGAGCGCGACCGCGCCGAACGCCAGATAGGTGCTGCGCCAGCCGAAGCGGTCGATCAGCACCTGCGACATCGGCAGCATCACCAGCACGCCGGTGCCCGCGGCGCAGTAGATCACGGCCATCGCGGTCGGCAGGCGGGGGCCAAACCAGCGGCTGAGCAGGATCGAGTTCGGCACATTGCCGATCAGCGCGGTGCCGAGGCCGACGCAAAGCCCGACAGTGAGTTGGAATTGCCAGAGCGCCTGCGCATGGGCCGCGATCAGGAACGCGCCGCCGAGCAGCACAAGGCCGAGCGCGTAGACGATGCGCGGTCCGGAGCGATCGAACAGGCGGCCGACGAACGGTGCGGTCAGGCCGCTGGCAAGCCATGTCAGAGAATAGACCGACACGACCTGCGCGCGATCCCAGCCGAAATATTCCGAGATCGGTTTGAGGAACACTGTAAAGCTGTCGCTGAGGCCGCGGCCGATCACCGAGAGCAGGAAGCACAGCGCCAGTACGTTCAACGCGACACGCACCGGCTTGCGCGGTGTCGTCAGCGTTTCGTCCCGTGACGTGGTCTGATCCATTGGAGGCAGGGAGCGCGCTTTCACGCCTCCCTGCAACCGACAAATCCGAATGCGCCTATGCAGGCTTGAGCAGGACGTGCCGCTTCTTGCCGAGCGAAAGCTTCACCACGCCCTCGGGCGTGAGGCTGGCATTGTTCAGCACCATCTTCTCGTCGGTGACCGCGACGTCGTTGACACGCAGGCCGCCGCCCTTGATCTGACGGCGCGCTTCGCCATTCGATGCGACGAGCTCCGCCTTCACGAAGGCTGCGAGCACGCCGATGCCGGCTTCAAATTCGCCGCGCGGAATTTCCACCGTCGGCAGGCTCTCGGCGAGTGCGCCTTCCTCGAAGGTGCGACGCGCGGTTTCCGCTGCTGCATTGGCCGCATCGCGGCCATGGAGCAGGGCGGTCGCTTCGGTCGCCAGCACCTTCTTGGCCTCGTTGATCTCGTTGCCCTGCAGTGCCGCGAGCTTGTTGATCTCGGCGATCGGCAGGATCGTAAAGAGCTTGAGGAACTTGACGACGTCGGCGTCCTCGACATTGCGCCAGTACTGCCAGAAGTCATACGGCGAGAACTGGTCGGCGTTGAGCCACACCGCGCCCTTGGCTGTCTTGCCCATCTTGTCGCCGGAGGCGGTGGTGAGCAGCGGCGTGGTCAGCGCGAACAGTTGCGGCGTGCCCATGCGGCGGCCGAGATCGACGCCGTTGACGATGTTGCCCCACTGGTCCGAGCCACCCATCTGCAGCCGGCAGTCTGTGCGGCGCGACAGCTCGACGAAATCGTAGGCCTGGCAGACCATGTAGTTGAACTCGATGAAGCTCATCTCCTGCTCGCGTTCGAGGCGCAGCCGGACGGAGTCCATGGTCAGCATGCGGTTGACCGAAAAATGCCGGCCGATGTCGCGCAGCATCTCGATCCAGTTCAGCTTGGTCAGCCACTCCGCGTTGTCGAGCATGACCGCGTCGGAGGCGCCATCGCCATAGCGCAACACCTTGGCGAACACGCCGCGGATGCTGGCTTTATTGGCTTCAATCTCCGCGACGGTGCGGATCGCGCGGGTCTCGTCCTTGCCGGAAGGGTCGCCGACCATGGTGGTTCCGCCGCCCATCAGGGTGACCGGCTTGTTGCCGCTCTGCTGCAGCCAGTACAGCATCATCATGGTCAGGAAGTTGCCGATATGCAGCGACGGCGCGGTGCAGTCATACCCGACATAGGCGGTCGCCTGGCCCTTCGCGGCAAGCGCGTCGAGGCCCTCGAAATCCGAGCACTGATGGATGAAGCCGCGTTCCTGTAAAGTGTTCAGGAAATCAGATTTAAATGCAGTCATCGGTGGGCGACTCTGATCATTCTTGTTTTACGGTATTTGCATCAATTTGCGGAACTCTGGCAGGCAGGCTGCCGCAATTGGGGCGCTGTGGGATTATAAGATGTGCTTGTTTGACACAAGCCGGGTTCCTCCGGCTGGGGCTTGATCTTCGATGATGCTGACGGCACTCGGTCTGATGAGCGGGACCTCGCTCGATGGGGTGGACGTCGCATTGATCGAAACCGACGGCCGGCAGGTCCGGGCGTTCGGCCCCTCCAGCTACCGGCCCTATACCGACGGCGAGCGCAGCCTGCTGCGCCAGGCCCTGACCGAGGCCGTTCATCTGTCCCAGCGCGACGCCCGGCCGGGGATCCTGCGGCAGGCGGAACACGTCGTCACCATCGCCCATGCCGAGGCCGTGGCGTCGTTTACGGCGCAGAACCGGATCACGGCCGAGGATATCGATATCGTCGGATTCCACGGCCAGACCGTGCTGCACCGCCCGGAGCGGCGGCTGACGGTGCAGATCGGCGACGGACCGGCGCTGGCCAAGGCGATCCACATCCCCGTGATGCATGATTTCCGTGCCGCCGACGTCGAGGCCGGCGGGCAAGGCGCGCCGTTCGTGCCGGTCTATCACCGCGCGCTGACGCAGTCCCTGGAGCGCGAGGGGCCGATCGTCGTGGTCAATATCGGCGGCGTCTCCAACATCACCTATATCGACGGCAAGGACACGCTGATCGCCTGCGACACCGGTCCGGGCAATGCGCTGCTCGATGACTTCATGTTCCGCGAGATGCATCTGCCGTTCGACACCGAGGGCCGCTTTGCCGCGCAGGGCAAGGTCAACACGGCCTGGATCGAGCAGGCGCTGCGGCTGCCGTTCTTCGCAGCGCCACCGCCGAAGTCGCTCGACCGGAACGATTTCGCCAGGCTGCGTCTGGCGGGCCTGCCGCCCGCCGACGGCGCCGCGACGCTGACTGCATTCACGGCGGCCGCGATTGCCCGGATCGTACCGCTGCTGCCGAAGCCGCCGAAGAGCTGGATCGTCGCCGGCGGCGGCGCCCGCAACCTCACCATGCTCCGCATGCTGCGCGAGCGGCTGGCGCCTGCGACAGTCGAGGCCGCTGAGACGCTCGGCTGGGCCTCCGACGCGATCGAGGCCCAGGCGTTCGGCTACCTCGCCGCGCGCGGCCTGAAAGGCCTGCCACTGAGCTATCCCACCACCACGGGCGTGCCGATCCCGATGACCGGCGGCATTGTCGCGCGGCCCTGAGGGGCGGCGCTTTCGGTCTTTCCTGTCAAACCCGTCTCCCGTCCCGCGCGCCGGCGCGTGCTCACGCTTTGTTGTCCTGACGAGACAGGGCAGGCGTTGACAGGTTCATGCACTTGCATCTAATTAGATGCAGTTGCATTAATATTAGGAAACCCGCATGCCCGCCCTAAAGCTGATCAGCCACAAACTCTGCCCCTATGTGCAGCGCGCGGTGATCGCGCTCGCTGAAAAGGGCGTGCCGTTCGAGCGGATCGACATCGATCTCGCCAACAAGCCGGACTGGTTCCTGAAGATCTCGCCGCTCGGCAAGGTGCCGGTGTTGGTCGTGACCGGCGATGATGGCCGTGAGGTCGCGCTGTTCGAGAGCAATGTGATCTGCGAGTACATCGAGGAGACGCAAGGCGGCGCAAACCTGCATCCGCAGGACGCGCTGGCGCGCGCGCAGGCGCGAGCCTGGATGGAATTCGGCTCGGCGATCCTTGGAGATCTCTGGGGGCTTGAGACCACGACTGATGCTGCGACCTTCGAGGGCAAGCGACAGGCGATCGTGGCCAAATTCGCTCGGGTCGAGGCGGCGTTGGGCGCGGGGCCGTTCTTCGCCGGCGAAAGCTTCAGGCTGGTGGACGCGGTGTTCGCGCCGATTTTCCGTTACTTCGACGTCTTCGACGAGCTCACCGATCTCGCCATCTTCGCGGAGACGCCGAAGCTGCGGGCGTGGCGGACGGCGCTGGCAAAACGGCCGAGCGTGACGGGCGCGGTGTCGCCGGACTATCCAAGGCTGCTGCGCGCGTTCCTCGATCGCCACAATGCGCACATGCTGAAGCTCGCCGCCTGAGCCATGTCGCCATCGGTTGCATGGATCGCGCTGGTCGCCGCCGGCCTGCTCGATGTCGGCTGGGCGATCGCGATGAAATATGCCGACGGCTACACGCGCCTCGGCTGGAGCCTCGTCTCGCTCGTGCTGCTCGCCGCGTTCGTGGTCCTGCTCGGACGTGCGCTGCAGGTGCTGGAGGTCGGCATCGCCTACACGGTGTGGACCGGCATCGGAGCCGCCGGGACGCTGATCATGGGCGTGCTGCTGTTCGGCGAGGCGATGAGCGCGATGAAGCTCGCCGGCATCGCGCTGGTGCTGGCGGGGATTGCCGCGCTGAAGTTTGCGTGAAGTTGATCGCGTAGGATGGGTGGAGCGTAGCGATACCCATCAACTTCGTGCGGCGTGGATGAATGATGGGTATCGCTGCGCTCCACCCATCCTTGTATTAGCGCGCTGGGTTAGACTGGCCCTCGTTCCGTGAGGAATGGCCCAGCTCGGGTAGCCGCCCGGGCTGGGCCGCCGATCGATCGGATCGATACCCATCGAAGTCCTTGAGGGCTGTCGTACGTAGCAGGATCGCGGTCGGCACTTCATCGGGACCCGTATGGTTGAACGAACTTTCAGGTTCGCATCACAAGGGAGGGTCGAGGAAGATGGCCAAGCGTACCACAATCTGTGCCGGGATCGATACCGGCAAACGGAAGCTCGACGTGGCGCTCGACTGCAGCTCGGAGCAGCTGCAGGTCGAGAACACGGCGGAAGGTTACAAGACGCTGCTGGAGTGGCTTGGGCGCCACAAGGTCAAGCGGGTTGGGATCGAGGCGAGCGGAGGCTATGAGCAAGCGGTCGTCGCGGAGCTGCGGCGGAAGCGGCTTGGCGTCGTGGTGTTCCAGCCGGCGCAGGTACGCGCCTACGCCAAATACCGCGGACAGCGCGCCAAGAACGACCGTATCGACGCTGCACTGATCGCTGCCTGCACCGCGGCGGTGAACGAGATCCATCCGGCACCCGATGCAAGGTTCTCGGCCTTGGCGGTGCATCTGACGCTGATTGAGCAGATCGGAGAGGATATCGCACGCTGCAAGAACCGACTCGAGAGCTGTCGCGATATGCGCATCCAGAAGCTCTGGAAGGAGGACATCACCCACCTGGTCAAGCGCAAACGCGCCGAGTTCAAGGCTCTGGTGGCAGCGATCCGCGAGCATCGTGATCTCGCCGAGCGGCTCGATCTGATCTACAGCGTCGGCGGGGCCGGGTTACCCACCGCGGTTGCCATCCTGGTGCGGATGCCGGAGATCGGCCAGCTCAGCCGCGAGCAGGCCGCAGCACTTGCAGGCCTTGCGCCTTACGATGACGACAGTGGCGAACACACCGGCGCTCGTCACATCGAAGGTGGACGCAAACGCCTGCGCCGCGCGCTCTACGCTGCCGCGCTGGCGGGATCCTTTCGCTGGAATCCGCAGCTCATGGCGCTCTACAAACGGCTGATTGCCGCTGGCAAGGGTCACAAACGCGCGCTGGTCGCCTGCGCCAGGAAGCTGCTTATCTTCATCAACGCCGTGGTGACCCGAGGCACGCCCTGGCAAGCCGATGCGCCAGCCGCTCAAGCGGCCTGACGCGTTTCTTTGTTCGATCGGGGCGCCGTTTCTTCGTCCCGACCTGCCGCCACAACGACGCCGCGCGCAGCGGACGTCAAGGATGGCCGTCGCTCAAATGCCACCACATCCTCCGCACACGACAGGCCACGCCTTGACGACCGCGAGCACGGCGTCAGTCTCAATGGCAATCGGGCGTTCTAATGGTTGCTACAAGCGCTTTACCGTACGTTGGCGAGCCGCATGTCGAGATAACCCGTCACCGTCTCCATCAGCGGCTCGAGTTTGCCGTCGAAGAAGTGGTTGGCGCCGGGGATGACCTGCTGGTCGATCACGATGCCCTTCTGCGTCTTCAGCTTCTCGACCAGCGTGTTGACGTCCTTGGCCGGGACCACCGCATCCTTGTCGCCATGCACGATCAGGCCCGAGGACGGGCAGGGCGCGAGGAACGAGAAGTCGTAGAGGTTGGCGGGCGGGGCGATCGAGATGAAGCCCTCGACCTCGGGGCGGCGCATCAAAAGCTGCATGCCGATCCAGGCGCCGAACGAGAAGCCGGCGACCCAGCAGGCGCGCGCCTCGGGGTTGATCGCCTGCGCCCAGTCGAGCGCGCTCGCGGCATCCGACAATTCGCCGGTGCCGTGGTCGAACGAGCCCTGGCTGCGGCCGACGCCGCGGAAATTGAAGCGCAGCACCGAGAAGCCGCGATGCGCAAACGCGTAGTAGCACTGGTAGACGATCTGGTGATTCATCGTGCCGTGGAACTGCGGATGCGGATGCAGGATCATCGCGATCGGCGCGTTCTTCTGCTTGGCCGGATGGTAGCGACCCTCGAGGCGGCCAGCAGGGCCGGTGAAAATAACTTCAGGCATCGTGGTCTCTTGAATGATCCCTCGGTCGACCCAAACACATCAACCGGATTTCCGGCTGACACAGCGGCTCATCGAAAGGGTGATCGGCGTTGCGTGGCGCGCCCGCGAATGGCGCTCGTGAACTTTGCGGCCCGCTTCTAGCATGAGGCGAGGGGCAAAAAGCAAGCATCTTGAGCACCGAAGGAACGCGGTCTCGCCAATTCTGCGATTGCAGGCGACGCCGCGATCACCACTTGCGATAATGCCGAGGAGATATCGGCGACTCCCGATGCGGGATCTGCAATAGGTAATATATTACTCAATGTCCGACCGCGTCTATCTCGACTGGAATGCGACCACGCCGCTGCGCCCGGAGGCGCGGTCGGCGATGGTTGCCGCGCTGGAGCTCAGCGGCAATCCGTCGTCGGTCCATACCGAGGGACGGAAGGCACGCCGGCTGGTCGAGGACGCCCGCGAGGCGGTGGCCGGTGCCGTTGGCGCCCGGCCGCAGGATGTCGTGTTCGCATCCGGTGGGACCGAGGCCAACGCATTGGCGCTGACGCCGGGCTTGCGGCGCGGCGGAAGCGCGCCGGTGACGCGTCTGCTGGTGTCTGCGATCGAGCACGCGTCGGTGCTGGCGGGTGGGCGGTTTGCGCCCGATGCGATCAAGGCAATTAACGTCACGAGCTCGGGCCTCGTCGATCTCGATCATCTGCGCGCGCTGCTCGGCGAGGGGCCGCCGGCGCTGGTGTCGGTGATGCTGGCCAACAACGAGACCGGCGCGATTCAGCCGGTCGCCGACGTCGCCGAGATCGTGCATGCCGCCGGCGGCATGCTGCATGTCGACGCGATCCAGGCGTTTGGAAAGATCTCGTTTGACCTTGCCTCCACACGCGCCGATCTGCTGACGCTGTCGGCGCACAAGATCGGTGGACCGAAAGGCGTCGGCGCGCTGGTGCTGGCGGATGGCATTCAGGGTTTCGCTGCGCTGCTGCGTGGCGGCGGGCAGGAATTGGGGCGACGGGCAGGGACCGAGAACGTCGCCGGGATTTCCGGCTTCGGCGCTGCGACCAAAGCCGCAATGGCAGCGCTCAAGGCTGATTCTGCCCGTGTCCGGGAGTTGCGGGGTCAGCTCGAAAGCGGCCTACGGCAGACACCTGAAATGGTCGTGTTCTCCGAACAGATTGAGCGGTTGCCGAATACCGTTCTTTTTGCTATTCCGGGCATGAAGGCTGAGACTGCCGTCATCGGCTTCGACCTGGCCGGGGTGGCGGTATCGTCGGGGTCTGCCTGCTCCTCGGGCAAAGTCCAGCCGTCCCACGTGTTGGCGGCAATGGGATACCGTCCGGACGTGGCCCAGGCAGCGGTGCGGCTGAGTCTAGGGTGGTCTACATCACACGCAGATGTGGAATTGGCGCTCAAGGCTTGGCGAAAGCTCGCAGATACCCTAGTTAAGGGAGAGCGACGAAACACGGCTTGAACGGTTCTAAGCGCGTGATTTCGTGCCAAAAGCATCGTAAGAGACTTTCGGAATTGACATCCACCGCGGTCCTTGAAACCGCGAGCGGAGGATTTGAATGCCTGCTGTACAAGAGACGGTCGAGCGCGTCCGGCGCATCGACGTCGACCAGTATCGATATGGGTTTGAGACCCTGATCGAGTCCGACAAGGCCCCCAAGGGTCTCTCGGAAGATACCGTCCGCTTCATCTCCGCGAAGAAGAACGAGCCGGCTTGGATGCTGGAATGGCGTCTGGAGGCGTTCCGCCGCTGGCAGACCATGACCGAGCCGACCTGGGCGCGCGTCGACTATCCGAAGATCGACTACCAGGATCTCTATTACTATTCGGCGCCGAAGAAGAAGACGCTGTCCTCGATCGACGAGATCGATCCGGAAATCCTCAAGACCTACGAGAAGCTCGGCATTCCCCTGCGCGAAGTCGCGATGCTGGAAGGCGTCGAGCCGCCGCCCGGTGGCGAGCCCTCGGCCAATCGCAAGATCGCGGTCGATGCCGTGTTCGACTCGGTGTCGGTGGCGACCACCTTCCAGAAGGAATTGAAGGCCGCCGGCGTGATCTTCATGCCGATCTCGGAGGCGATCCGCGAACATCCCGAACTGGTGCAGAAATATCTCGGCACCGTGGTGCCGACCTCCGACAACTATTTCGCGACGCTGAACTCGGCGGTGTTCTCCGACGGCTCGTTCGTCTACGTGCCGCCGGGCGTGCGCTGCCCGATGGAGCTGTCGACCTATTTCCGTATCAACGAACGCAACACCGGCCAGTTCGAGCGCACGCTGATCATCGCCGACAAGGGCTCCTACGTCTCCTATCTCGAAGGCTGCACCGCGCCGCAGCGCGACGAGAATCAGCTGCATGCGGCCGTGGTCGAGCTCGTCACGCTCGATGACGCCGAGATCAAGTATTCGACGGTGCAGAACTGGTACCCCGGCAACTCCGAGGGCAAGGGTGGCATCTACAATTTCGTCACCAAGCGTGGCGATTGCCGCGGCAGGAACTCGAAGATCTCCTGGACCCAGGTCGAGACGGGATCCGCGATCACCTGGAAATATCCGAGCTGCATCCTGCGCGGCGACAATTCGAGCGGTGAGTTCTACTCGATCGCGATCTCGAACGGCTATCAGCAGGTCGACAGCGGCACCAAGATGATCCATCTCGGCAAGAACACGTCGAGCCGCATCATCTCCAAGGGCATCGCCGCCGGCAAATCGCAGAACACCTATCGCGGCCTGGTCACCGCGCACCGGAAAGCCACCGGCGCACGCAACTACACCGCCTGCGACTCGCTCCTGATCGGCGACAAATGCGGCGCGCACACTGTGCCCTATGTCGAGGCGAAGAACTCCTCGGCGACGTTCGAGCATGAAGCGACGACCTCGAAGATCTCCGAGGACGTGCTGTTCTACTGCGTCCAGCGCGGCCTCAGCCAGGAAGAGGCCGTCGGCCTCGTCGTCAACGGCTTCGTCAAGGACGTGCTGCAGCAACTGCCGATGGAGTTCGCGGTGGAAGCGCAGAAGCTGATCTCGATCTCGCTGGAGGGATCGGTCGGCTAGCACCGGCCTCATCCTGAGGAGGCCGCGGAAGGCGGCCGTCTCGAAGGATGGATACCGGAAAGATTGTTGGCCTCGCCCTTCGAGACGCGCCTCCGGCGCTCCTCAGGGTGAGGGGATAGATGGAAAAACAAAATGTCATTGCTTGAAGTGAAAGATCTGAAGGTCCGCGTCGAGGAGCGTGAGATTCTCCACGGGCTGACGCTCACGGTGAATCCGGGCGAGGTGCATGCGATCATGGGGCCGAATGGCTCCGGCAAATCGACGCTCTCCCACGTCATCGCCGGCAAGCCGGGCTATGAGGTGACCGACGGTCAGATCCTGTTCAAGGGCGAAGATCTCCTGGAGATGGCTCCGGAAGAGCGCGCCGCGAAGGGCGTGTTCCTGGCGTTCCAGTATCCGGTGGAAATTCCCGGCGTCGCGACCATGAATTTCCTGCGCACTGCGCTGAACGCGCAGCGCAAGGCGCGCGGCGAGAGCGAATATTCCACGCCGGACTTCCTGAAGAAGGTCCGCGAGGTCGCGAAGTCGCTGAACATTCCGCAGGACATGCTCAAGCGCGGCGTCAATGTCGGCTTCTCCGGCGGCGAGAAGAAGCGCAACGAGGTGCTGCAGATGGCTCTGTTCGAACCGGCCGTCTGCATCCTCGATGAAATGGATTCCGGCCTCGACATCGACGCGCTGCGCATTGCGGCCGACGGCGTCAACGCGCTGCGCACGCCTGACCGTGCGATGGTCGTGATCACCCACTATCAGCGGCTGCTGAACTACATCGTGCCCGATGTCGTGCACGTGATGTCGAAGGGTCGCGTCGTCAAGAGTGGCGGCAAGGAACTGGCGCTGGAGCTGGAAGAGTCCGGCTACGCGCAGTTTGAAGACGCGGCCTGACGCTGAACGGATCTGTGATGAACGTGGTTGTGGCAAAGACCGAGACCGGACGCGCGCTGAGCGACGCATTCGCCGTCGCGCGTGACCGGCTGCCGGGCAAGGGCGAGATCGCCGCGCAGCGGCGCCAGGCGTTCGAGGCTTACGAACGCGCAGGCCTCCCGCACCGGCGGATCGAGGACTGGAAATACACCGACCTGCGCGCGCTGATGCGCGAGGTGCTTTCGCTGGCGCCCGCGCCGGATGCGGCTGCGCTGACCCGCGCGGCTACTGCCGCCAAGTCGGTCGCCATCGCCGGCGCGCGCCGGGTGGTGCTGGTCGATGGCGTCTTCGCGCCGTCGCTGTCAGACATTGCCGGCCTCGAGAAGGGGCTGAGCATCCGTTCGCTGCGCGAGGTGCTTGATGGCACCGACGCTGCGCTGGCTGCGGAGGCGCTCGTCTCCGACGCCGCCAATCCGATGATCGCGCTGAACGGCGCGATGGCGACCGATGGCGTCGTCGTCGACATCGCCAAAGGCACCGTGCTCAGCCAGCCGATCCAGATCGTCCACATCGCCTCTGCGCAAACTCCTGCTGCGATGTTCACGCGCTCGCTGCTGCGGCTCGGCCGCGATGTCAGTGCGACACTGGTCGAAAGCTATGCCGCCGCCGATGGCGCCAAGGCCTACCAGGCGCATGACGGGCTGGTGGTTTCGATCGGCGACAACGCGCGGCTCGATCATGTTCGCGTGGTCGAGGATGCGCTCGATGCCTTCAACATCTCCTCGGCGACCGTGTCGCTTGGTGCGCATGCGCATTTCAACACCTTTAACCTGACCTCGGGCGCCAGCGTCAGCCGCTACCAGCTCACCGTGACGTTCGCGGGTGAGGGTTCCAAGGTCGAGACCAACGGCGTCAATCTGCTCAATGGCAAGCAGCATGCCGACACCACGCTGTTCATGGACCACGCGGTGCCGCATTGCGACAGCCGCGAGATCTTCCGCGCCGTGGTCGACGATCGCGCCCATTCCGTGTTCCAGGGCCGCATCATCGTGCGCCCGGATGCGCAGAAGACCGACGCCAAGATGATGACGCGCGCGTTGCTGCTCTCGGATGAAGCCGAAGCCGACAACAAGCCCGAGCTGGAAATCTTCGCCGACGACGTGACCTGCGGCCATGGCGCGACCACCGGCGCGCTCGACCAGAGCCTGCTGTTCTATCTGCGTGCCCGCGGGCTGCCCGAGAAGGACGCGCAGGCGCTCTTGATCCAGGCCTTCGTGGGCGAGGCGATCGAGCAGATCGCCAGCGATGATCTCCGTGAGTTCGCGATTCTGACGGCCCAGCGTTGGCTGGAGGCGCGGGCATGACGCAGCATCCGGCAGTCATGAACGGCGCCTACGACGTCGCCCGCGTGCGGCAGGATTTCCCGGCGCTCGCCATGAAGGTCTATGGCAAGCCGCTGGTCTATCTCGACAACGCGGCCTCGGCGCAAAAGCCATTTGCCGTGCTCGATCGCATGACCGAGGCGTACAAGAGCGAATACGCCAACGTGCATCGCGGCTTGCATTACCTCGCGAACGCCGCGACGGAAGCCTACGAGGGCGGCCGTGCCAAGGTCGCAAAATTCCTCAACGCCCGCCGCAATGAAGAAATCGTCTTCACCCGCAACGCCACCGAGGCGATCAACCTGGTGGCGTCGTCCTGGGGCGAGCCGAACATCAAGGCCGACGACGAGATCATCATCTCGATCATGGAGCACCACTCCAATATCGTGCCCTGGCATTTCCTCAGGGAACGCCACGGCGCCGTGATCAAGTGGGCGCCGGTCGACGACGAAGGCAATTTCCTGCTCGATGAATTCGAGAAGCTGCTGTCGCCGAAGACCAAGCTCGTCGCGATGACGCAGATGTCGAACGCGCTCGGCACCATCGTCCCGGTCAAGGACGTCGTGAAGCTTGCGCATGCGCGCGGCATTCCGGTGCTGATCGACGGCAGCCAGGCCGCCGTGCATCTCGCGATCGACGTGCAGGACATCGATTGCGATTTCTACGTCTTCACCGGCCACAAGCTGTACGGCCCGACCGGGATCGGCGCGCTCTACGCCAAGCACGAGCACCTCGTCGCGATGCGCCCCTTCAATGGCGGCGGCGAGATGATCCGCGAGGTGGCGCAGGACTGGGTCACCTATGGCGATCCCCCGCACAAATTCGAGGCCGGCACGCCGGCGATCGTGGAATCGATCGGGCTCGGTGCCGCCATCGACTACGTCAATTCGATCGGCAAGGAGCGCATCGCCGCTTACGAGCACGAGCTGCTGGCCTACGCGGAAGGACGCCTGCGCGAGATCAACTCGCTGCGGCTGATCGGCACTGCGAAGGGCAAGGGGCCTGTGATCTCCTTCGAGATGAAGGGCGCGCATCCCCACGACGTCGCCACCGTGATCGACCGGCAGGGCATCGCGGTGCGCGCCGGCACCCATTGCGTGATGCCGCTTTTAGAGCGGTTCAACGTCACGGCCACCTGCCGGGCGTCGTTCGGGATGTATAATACCAAGGAAGAAGTCGACCATCTGGTGCAGGCGCTGATCAAGGCGCGGGAATTGTTCGCATGACCGACACAGCCGAAATGAAGACGGCCTCCATGGAAACCATCTCCGCGCTGCCGGCGGAGGAGACCGAGCGCCTGAGCGGCGAAATCGTCGCCGCGCTGAAGACGGTGTTTGACCCGGAAATCCCGGCCGACATCTACGAGCTCGGCCTGATCTACAAGGTCGACCTCAAGGACGACCGCAGCGTCGATATCATGATGACGCTGACCACGCCGAACTGTCCGGCCGCGGGTGAGCTGCCGCAGATGGTGGAGAACGCCGTCGCCAGCGTTCCCGGCGTCGGTGTCGTCAACGTCAATCTGGTGTGGGACCCGGCGTGGACGCCGGACCGGATGTCCGACGAGGCGCGCCTCGTCCTCAATATGTGGTGATGCGTTAGGCCTAATCTTGGAACGACGACCGGCAATTGAATTGCCGCTAGGACTGACCACATGAATGACATGACACACGCTTCACCGACACCACCCAAGCCGAAGCCGCGGCCCCGTCCGCAGGTCATGAAACTGACGGATGCCGCAGCAACCCGGATCACCGAGCTGACCCAGCGCGCCGATTCCGAGATCGTCGGCCTGCGCGTCGGCATCAAGAATGGCGGCTGCGCTGGCCAGTCCTACACCGTCGAATATGCCCACGAAATCCGTCCGACCGACGAGGTCGTCGAGGACAAGGGCGTCAAGATCCTGGTCGATCCCAAGGCCGTGCTGTTCCTGCTCGGCACCGAGATGGACTACAAGGCCGACAAGATGCAGGCCCAGTTCGTGTTCAACAACCCGAACCAGGTTTCCGCCTGCGGCTGTGGCGAGTCGGTGCAGCTGAAGCCGGCGACGGTCTAGCTTGTCGTCCCGGCGAAGGCCGGGACCCATAACCACAAATGCGTGTTGTTAGGAAGCCGTCGGGCCGCTTGCCCTTTTCAATGGCCGCGGCGTATGGGTCCCGGCCTTCGCCGGGACGACACAATTCATGGACCGCGAATTCCTGATCGACCTGTTTGCTGATTTCGGCCCGGTCACGATCCGCAAAATGTTCTCCGGGTTCGGCATCTCCGCCGATGGCACCAATTTCGCGATGGCGCTGCGGGCGGGGCTGTACTTTCGCGCCGATGATGTGACCATTCCCCAGTATGAGGCGGAAGGCTCAAAGCCATTCCAGTATCAGACCCGCGCCAAGACGGTGATCGTCAATTCATACTGGCAGCTGCCGGCGCGGCTGTTCGACGATTCCGAGGAACTGGCGGTTTGGGCGCGATCGGCGCTTGCCGCGGCCCAGCGCGCGGCAGTGAAGAAGCGGCCGAAGCCATCGGCGAAGAAGACGACGCCAAAGAAAGCAGTCGGCAAGAAGGTTGTGGCGAAGAAGCCCGCCGCGAAGAGGAAACGTAGGGTGGGCAAAGGCGCATAGCGCCGTGCCCACCATCTTCGGCGTGCTCGTGAAGGTGGGCACGCTGCGCTTTGCCCACCCTACAAGTTCACCGCAAAATCACGCCACCGCGCTTCGCGTCTCGGCGTTATATTCCGGATCGACTTCGCAGATCACGCGGTTGCGGCCGGCGCGCTTGGCGGCGTAGAGGCAGGCGTCGGCGCGCTCGATCAGGGAGTCCGTGTCGTCGCCTTGCTTCAGCATGGAGACGCCGACCGAGATGGTGACGCGGCCGAGGATCTCGCCGGTCGACTTCTTCTTCAATTCCTTGGCCATGACCGCGCGGCGGATGTGGTCGGCCACCGTCAGCGCCTGGCGCAGCGCGGTGTTGGGCAGCACCACCGCGAACTCCTCGCCGCCGTAGCGCGCGGTGATGTCCTGGCCCTTGATGGTCTGCTTCAGCGACTGCGCGACGAGGCGCAGCACCTGGTCGCCGGTGAGGTGACCGTAGGAATCGTTGAACGACTTGAAGTGGTCGATGTCGAACATCAGGAGCGACAGCGGTTCGCCGCTGGCGAGCGCGGTCTGCACCGCCAGATCGATCGAACGGTCGAAATATTTGCGGTTGCCGAGGCCGGTGAGCGGATCGGTCAGGCTCTCGGCCCGGATCGCTTCCAGGCTGTGCTGGAGATTGCTGATCTCGGTCTTCGACAGCGCAAGGCGGGTCTCCAGCGCCTTGTTGGTCTCGCGCATCTCGCGGGTCGAGCGCACCAGGCTCTCGACGATACCCTTGATCTGGTCGCGGGTGTTGGCGGTCGCGAGCTGGTCGCTGGCGCCGGCAAGGCTCGCGTCATAGGTCGAGGAAACGCCGAGCGCCTCGGTGATCAGCTTCATCACGTCGTCGATCTCGCCGATCACGCGTGCGCCGACCTTGTCGATGCGGTCGGAGGTTTTGATATGGGAGAGATAGGTCTCGTAGATCTGCTCGAGGTCGGCCTCGCTCAGCTTGCCGCTGCGCGCCAGTGTCTCGTTGATGATCTTGTTGAGGGCGGCGTTGTAGCCGGTCGCGTAGACGTACCAGATTTCGTAGTTGCGGGGGACGGCGGTCTGACGGAGGGAGCGGATCTGACCAAGCGCGACTTCGGCAAAAGCCATCGTGCGTTCGTGTTCGTCCAACAGCTTTACCACTGTCACGTCCCCAATACAGAGCAAACGCCGCTTGTTGCCCAGCAGCAATTATTAAATTAACGCGCCGAGCGTACGGGACGAGGATGAAGGCGAGGTAAACAGTAAAACTACGGGGATACCTTTTCGGAGAACACCGGCGCCAATTCGCGCAGTCGGAAATTCCGTCACAGCGCGTGGAGAAACCATTGGCGAGAAACCATTGGCCTGACGCGAGGTCAGGCCAATGCGCCAGACATCAGGCGCGGGCGCGCACCGGGCGCAGCAGGAACGCCGGCAGATGCGAGTGATCGCCGGGCTCGTGGTCGGCCTCGCGCTGCGGCCGCCGCGGTTCGGCACGGCCGATCGAGGGGACATGCGAGGCGGCTGCCGGCTGCGGCGCCGGGCCACGGCCACCATGACGCGGCTCACGTTCGCGCCGCGGCTCTCTCTCCTGACGCGGCTCTCTGTCCTGGCGCGGCTCACGCTCGGGGCGGGCTGCCTTCTCGGGGCTGGGTTCGCGGTCCTGACGAGGTTCGCGGTCCTGGCGAGGCTCTCTGTCCTGACGAGGCTCGCGCTCGCGGCGCGGCTTGCGGCCGCCGCGGGCACCATCTCGGTCGCGCGAGCGGCGCGGGGCCTCGGACTCGTCGGACGATTCGCTTGAAACGGTGTAGTCGCCCTCGGCCTGCGGGATCGGCTGGCCGATCAGCTTCTCGATCGCGCCCATCGACTTGTGGTCGAGTGAGGTGACGATCGAGATCGCGGTGCCGGTGCGGCCGGCGCGGCCGGTGCGGCCGATGCGATGGACGTAATCGTCGGCGTGATGCGGCACGTCGAAATTGAAGACGTGGCTGACGGCGGGAATGTCGAGGCCGCGGGCGGCGACGTCGGAGGCCACCAGCAGCGGAATTTCGCCCTTGCGGAATTGATCGAGGGCGGCGGTGCGGGCGGACTGATCCATGTCACCGTGGAGGGCGCCGACGCTGAAGCCGTGTTTCTGCAGCGACTTATGAAGAATGGCGACTTCGCGCTTGCGATTGCAGAAGATAATCGCGTTGTTGAGGTCCTTAGCATCACGCAGCAGGCGGCGCAGGATCTCGCGCTTCTGGTGCGCTTCGCGACCGGCCGGCACTTGCAACTGCGTCACGGTGACGGCGGTCGTTGCGGGCCGGGAGACTTCGATGCGGGCGGGATTGTGCAGGAAGGTCTCGGTGATGCGGCTGATTTCCGGCGGCATCGTCGCGGTGAAGAACAGGGTCTGCCGCGTAAAGGGGACGAGCTTGCAGATGCGCTCGATGTCGGGGATGAAGCCCATGTCGAGCATGCGATCGGCTTCGTCGATCACCAGGAGCTCGACGCCGGTGAGCAGCAGGCCGCCGCGTTCGGTGTGGTCGAGCAGGCGGCCGGGCGTTGCGATCAGGACGTCGACGCCGCGCGTCAGCTTGGAGTCCTGGTCGCCGAACGAGACGCCGCCGATCAGGAGCGCGACGTTGAGCTTCTGCCCGACGCCGTATTTGTCGAACTGCTCCTTGACCTGAGCTGCAAGCTCGCGGGTCGGCTCTAGGATCAGGGTGCGCGGCATGCGTGCCCGCGCGCGGCCCTTCTCGAGGATGGTGAGCATCGGGAGAACGAAGGCAGCGGTCTTGCCGGTGCCGGTCTGCGCGATGCCGAGCACGTCTCGCCGGGCGAGGACGTGGGGGATCGCTTGTTCCTGGATGGGAGTGGGGGTCGTGTAGCCGGTGGCCGCAACTGCGGCGAGGACCTTGTCGGAAAGGCCAAGATTGGAAAAGGACATTACGCCTCTGGTCGATACCGCCGTTCGGAATCGAAGGTAAAAGGCTGTCGCGTTCGGCCCCGAAACGGCTTGCTTCTCAAAAAAGCTCGGGGGCTCTGACTGACGCTGACGGGCGGCAAACCTGACGAATCGTGCTTCGATCCGAGGCCGCGTTGAAGCGCAACATAGGGTCGAAACCGGTAAAGTCAATCTGGGAACCGGCTAAAGGGGCGAAATACCTTAATGTTTTCGCCAAAATAAGCGTCGTTTCCGTCATTTGGTGGTCAAATGGGCCGCCGTTCACCAGGCATAGCGGATCGCCGCCTTGCCTGCGTAGGAGCGCGTGACGGCCGAAAACTCGCCCTCGAAGCTCGCCAGCGCCGACCAGCCATTGATCCACTTCAGCTCGGCCGCGGCTGACGTCATCGCGGCATTGGCGGACTGCGCGGCGCCGTTCACGACGAAGCTGGAGCCGGGCAGGGTCTGGAAGGTCGCTGATATCGCGCGGTCCGGGTTGAAGTCGTGGGCCCACGCCGCACGGCCGCGCAGCGTCAGGATGGCGTTATCGAGCGCGTAGGATTTGTCGGCACGCAGGCCAAGCTCGCCGCGGCTGTCGGTGACGCTCTTGGCGTTGTAGGCCAGCGCGAAGGTGTTGGCACCGACGATCGCCTGCTCGGCATAGGAGGGAAGCTGGAAGGTGGTGAACTGGCCGGCGGCATAGGGCGTCAGACCCACACCGCCGATCCAGGGGGCGACGAAGCGGTAACCGCCCTCGACGCGTCCCGACCACGCATTGGCGTTGAACTCGGCGCGCAGGCGATCGATGCCGCCGACCGTCACGGTGCGATCGGTGGTGACATCCTGCCAGCCATAGGCGAGCGCGCCGGCCACGTAGCCCGCGCCGATATTGTGCCGCACGAACGCACCGGCCTGGAACAGATCGGAGCGGCCGCCGCCGCCATTGGCGACGTTGAAGTTGGTGCCACCGCCGGCGAGCGCGAAGCCCGCGATGGTATTCGCTGAGAAGCGATAGTCGGCGCCCACGGCCGTGCCGAAGATCCTGCTGGTGGCGTCGTTGGAGCCGAGCGCTGTGTTGCCATCGGTGGTCTGCGACCCGCCATAGGCTGCTGCCCAGATGCTCCACCGAGGATCGGTGCTCTGCGCGCTCGGCGCCTTGCGATAGATCGCAGCAAGCGCGTCGCTGGGCGAACGCTTCGCTGCATAGGCAAATGAATTATCGTCAGCATACGGCACAGCGCCGGCCGGCGTCTTGGCCGCGCCGCGACCATCGATGAAGGGATCGAGCATCGTGCCCATGAACTGGTGCATGGCATTGAAGGTGGTCTGCTGCGACCCGGTTGCGGTCTCGCCGGAGAGCTGGGTCAGGCCCTTCAGGAGATTGTCGCCCGACGGGCTGAAGATCGCGCTGAACGCAGTGGAGAGATTGGCGCCGCCGAGCAGCGCGTTGTCGATCGCGCCCGCGACGTTCTTGTGGTTGGTGGCGGCGTTCGCCGACAGGATCGGGGACAGCAGGCCGGGATCGAGCGTCAGCAGCACGTCGTTGCCGACATAGCTCAGGACTGGATTGCGGGCGAGATTGTTGGCGAGCAGCAGGTTCACCGAGCTGTACGTGCCGTTCAGCGTTCCTGCCGTCAGAATGGTGTAAGTCACCTTTTTGGTCAGCCGCTCGAGCGGATCGACCACGACCTTGCCGGCGATATTGGCCGTGCCCGTCACGATCACCTTGTCGCTCACCGTGTTGGTGACCTGCACCAGATAGGTTGCCGCCGCCGTCATGGTCAGGCTCGCCATCGTGATAGTGCCGGGCGAGTTGCCTGGCGACAGCAGGCCGCCGTTGATGATGGTGTCGCCGATGGTGCCGTTGCCGGCGAGCGTGCCGGTGGCGCCAACGGTGACGGTCGCATTCGGCATCGCGCCGTTGAGGGTGAAGACGCCATCGACTTCGATCGCGCCGGCAAAGCTCGAATTGCCGCTGACATTCCAGTTGGCGCCGACGAATAGGCTTGAGAAGCCCGAGAACTGCGCGCCGCTGCCGAGCTTCGACAGATCGAAGCTCGCCGCCGACGTTCCGCCAAGCTGCAGGATGCTGGTCCCGGTGCCCAAGACATTGCCGTTGAAGATGGTGCCGGACTGCATCTGCAGCACGTCGTTGGTGCCGCCGAACTGGACCGCAGTGCCGCCGATGCCGGTGATGATGCCGTTGGCGACCAGCGTTGTGGTGCCGCCCGACGTGGTGATGCCGGTGGTGCCCGTGACCGAGGTTCCGGTGGTGATGAAGATGTTGCCGGCCGACGAGCGCGATGCGGCAATGCCGATGCCCGTGCTCTGCACGCCGGCCAGCGTGTCGATCTTGATGTCGCCGAGGCCGTCGCGCTGGGCGAAAATGCCGTAGCTGCCGGTGGCGAGACCGCTCGCGATCACATTGCCTTCGGCGCGCAGCGACAGCGTTGCTGCATTGCCGGCGCCGTTTACGAAGACTCCGCTGATGCCGATCGCCGCCGCGCTGGTCGAGGTGGCGCTCACGGTCCCCTTGGTGATCAGGTCGATGCCACCGAGCCCCGCGGTCAACGCAGCGAAACTTGTGTCGCCGCGGCTCAGCGTGATGCCGGTCGCGGCGCCATCCGACGTTGCGGTTACGTCGCCATTGGCGCGAACGGTGAGCGTGCCGGCATTAATGGTGGTTGGCGCAAAGCTGGTGGCTGAGCCGCTGATTCCGGTGGCGGTGCTGCCGGTGCCGATCGCTGTGGCCGTCACGGCGCCATCGACCGTGAGGTTCACCGTGCTCAAACTGTTCTGCGTCGCGCTGACGCCGACGACCTTCGAGGCGGTGTCGCTGATCGATGTCGCCGACACCGCGCCGTGCAGATTGAAGTCGACCGGCACCACACCGTAAGCACCGAGGGACGCTCCGGTTAGGTTTGCCGTGTCACCGGACCGTGACATGCCAGTGACCGTGATCGATCCGTTGGCGGTCAGTGTCGCCGACCCGTCACTCGATGTGCTCCCCAGGCCGGCGGAGAGGCCGTAGGCGGTGCGGCCGAACGAGGGAGTGACAGAAGCCCTGGCGTCGAACGTACCCGAAATGGCTCCGTTGAAAGTCACGGTGTTGGTGCCGCTGGCGCTACCAAAACCGACGCCCGCCAGAGCACCGCCAAAGCCATAATACGGGTCGGGGGCGCTGCCCTTGGTAATGGCGCCATCAACGACAAGGCTATTGCTGGCACCTCCGAAGGCGGTAACCGAAAGGGTCCCGTCCGTGATGCCCTTCGTCCGGACCGTCGTGGTGCCGGTGCCGTAGTTCTGCAAGCTGACGGCGCCGCTGACGTCCTGATTGAGCTTGACCGTGAACGCGCTGGTGTTGGCTGAGTTGTTGCCCTGGACGCTGATGCCGCCTGTGACGCTCGCGTTGGTGGTGAGATCGATGGTGCCGACGCCTCCGTTCTGGAGATAAATGCCGCCGCTGACCGCGCCGTTGGTCGTGACGGAAAGATTGCGCGCGGTGTGGAAGGTCTGTCCCATCCGGACGTAGATCCCGCTGCCGGCCATGTACGTGCCACCGCTGACGCCGCCTGTCGCGATCGTGACGTCAGATTGGGGGCCGTCGGTCAGAACGAAGATTCCGAGACCGGCCGCGATCTGGCTTCCGACCGTGTTGATGTTGACGCTGCCGCCCGGTCCGCTGCTTATGACCTGGATGCCGGTGCCGCCCGTGATCGTCCCGGCGGTCTGCGTGATCGAGACCAGACCGCTGCTCGAGGAGACACCGATCGCGTACCCGTTGGCGGTGACGTCGGCCGATCCCGTGTAGGTGATCGTGCTGTTCCCCGCCAAATGGAGGCCGTCGTAGAGGGAAGAAGAGGAGATGCCGGCGGGGTCGTTGTGGTTGAAGGTGATGCTGCCGGAGGCGCTCGCGGTCGCGCCGTCGGTAATTCCGGCGCCGGCGTTGACGGTGACTGTGAGGTCGCCTGAGAACGTCGAGGCGTCGAGGTGCCCGCCGACCGGATTGGCGGCGTCGCAGAGCACGTTGCCGGTGCCCAGGCCCGAGCAGGCCTGCGCCCCGGATGCGCAGCCGATTGCGGCCAGTGAGACCGATCCCAGCAGCGCGCCGCGCCACATCGTCAGCCGGCCGCCGATGCCCATCATGATTCCCGCCCCACACGTCCTCATCGCTGGAAGGTTTTGACGCAAACGCCGGGGGGGCGTCTTCTCAACCCGCGCAAGCTATGGATTTGGGCGATTGTGTCGCGGTGTTTCCGAGCGTGTGTGATCGTTCCGCATCAGGTGCGGCGCTCCGCGCTGTCATTGTCGGGTGCGCCGTGAAGCGGTCAGGGCGCTGTCCGCCGCGCAGAGAGGCTCGCGGCCCGGTAGTCGCGCGGCGTCGTGGCCTGGGTCGCCTTGAACGCGCGATAGAAGGTGGCGAGGCTCTCGAAGCCGCAGTCCTGGGCGATATCGGCGATCGCTCGCTCAGGTGTGTCGCGGAGCAGGCGGCAGCTCTCGCCGATTCGCATCGCCGTCACGGTCTCCGAAAAGCTCATCTCGGCCGCTTCGAACAGCACGTGAAGATGTCGCAGCGAGATGCCGAGCAAGTTGGCGACCATGGCAGGCGACAAGTCCGGCTGCGCCAGATGCTGGGCGATCATGCGGTGCGCCATCGACAGGCGCGCGACACGCAATGCCTTTTGGCCGCGCCGGCTGCCGGGCCTGAGCGCGCCGCGTTCGATCAACGCGAGCTCGGTCATCGCCTGGAGCAGCGGCGCATTGGTCGCAGCGTCGTTGTCGTCAGCGGTCTGCGTCAGGTTGCTAAAGCAGGCATCGCGCAGCGTTGGAAGACCGGCTTTCGCGGTCGGGACGGGATGTGCCCGATGCTCCTCGCGCGCGGGAGCGATGTCGGCGCTGAAATGCTTCATCATGCGGGAAGGCTCGCTTCGGTCGATCGCGGCTTAGGGGGCCGCGGCCGAACTATGACCGATCAGCCGGCCCGCGTCTGTCATCTATTTCACAGATGATAGCAAATTGTGAAACGGAGGTCACCTGAAGAAACAGCCCCCGGTTGGGGCCGGGAGACGTCGAAGGAGGCCGACAGGGCCGGAAGGCCCGATCTGGTCCGTTTCTCTATTTGCGCCTGGGCATGGCGGCGCAGCCGTACAGCACCATCGCGGTCATCTGGCGGTATCGGGCCGTAAAGTCCTCGCGGGCGATCGGGGGCAGGGCCTGGTTCACCGCGCGCGCGCCGTCGGCCAGCGCCTGCGCGACCTGCGTCGCCGTGAACTGGCCGTTCAGCTTCAGGAGGCGGCTCGCTTCGAGGTCGACGATCAGGGACTCCAGATCGTTCTGGAACGACACTGCCGAGGTGATCATCAGGTCGCGGCAGCGCTTGAAGGCCTCGGCGTTGAGCTCGACGGTATGCGGCGAATGGGTCAGGCGGCGGCGGGTTTCGCCGTAGCGGACGTCCAGGATCGTGGCGATGATATCGAGCGCGCCACCGCGCTTGGCGCGCACCGCACTGCCGGCCTCGAAGGCGCACGCGACATCCTCGACATGGCGCCAGGCGATCACCGCGCGGAACGCCTCTTCCTTATTGCCAAAATAGTAATAGAGCGCGCGCTGCGTGAACCCGCAGGTCTTGGCCAGCATCACCATCGACAGCCCGCTATAGCCATAGTCGAGAAACGCCTGGTTGACCTGCGCCAGCAGGTCGGGACCGGGCTTGATCATCTTCTTCGACATCGGCTTTTCAACGCGGCGTTGCAACAGTCGGGAACCATATCCCGGCTTAAGCTGGGCGGGATTCTTTCGCAATCCCGCAAGAACGCGGTTTGCATTGCGCGCATGAATGGCGGGCCGAAATTGAACCGTCCCGGCCGCCATTTCGACTATTATCCAGCGGCCGCAACCTTGGCGGCCGCAACGGTATTTGGCGGGGAACAGGATGACGCGCTGGCTCTCGAGACTCACTTCGGCAACCGCAATTGTGGCGGCGTTGCTTGCCTTCGCCGCACCGGCCCATGCCGAAAAGCGCGTTGCGCTCGTGATCGGCAACAATGACTACAAGAACGTTCCGAAGCTGCAGAAGGCGGTCAACGACGCCCGCACCATGGGCGACACGCTGAAGCAGCTCGGCTTTTCGGTGATGGTCGCCGAGAATCTGAACCGCCAGGCCTTTTCCGAGACGCTGCTGGCCTTCGACAGATCCGTCGGACCCGGCGACACCGCGTTCTTCTTCTATGCCGGCCATGGCTTTGAGATCGCCGGCCAGAATTTCCTGCTGCCGACCGACGTGCCGGCCGCAACCGAAGGCCAGGAAGAACTTGTCCGCGACGCCTCGGTGCTGGCCGATCGCGTCATCGAGCGAATGCAGAACAAGAAGGTGCGCACCGCGATCCTGGTGTTCGACGCCTGCCGCAATAATCCGTTCGAACGTGCCGGCACCCGCGCCGTCGCCGGCGGCGGCGGCCTGGCGCCGATGACGCAATTGCCGGAGGGCGTGTTCTCGGTATTCTCCGCAGGTCCCCGGCAGACCGCGCTCGACCGTCTCTCCAACGACGACGCCAATCCCAATTCGGTGTTCACGCGCACCTTCGCCAAGGAGCTGCTGCAGCCCGGCGAAAATCTCGTGCAGGTCGCGCAGCGCACGCGGCGTCTGGTCAGCGAGATGGCCGAGACCGTGAAGCACAAGCAGATCCCGGTTTATTTCGACCAGATGGTCGATGACGTATTCCTGAGCGGCACGACAAAGGGGCCGGCCGAGGCGGCGGCCAAGCCCGCTGCGCCGCCGCAGCAGGTGGCGGCACTGCCGCCAGTCTCGGTGCCGAAGATTCCGAAGGAAGATTCCATCAATGCGCCGATCGCCAGCTTCTCGCGCCACAATGGCGGCTGGACCGTCGTGTTCTCGATCGCCGATCCGACGCTCGGCATCTCCTGGCGGATGGGCGATGCCGGCGATTACCGCGAGACCGGTTTCATCGACACGCTCGACCCGCGCACCCGCAAGCGGATGCCCAATCCCTCGATCGAGCTGCCGGCCGATATCCAGGCCGGCACCATCCAGCTGCGCTACGTCGACACCCAGGGCGAGATGCAGGGGCCGTTCCCGATCAGGTTCGACCCCGAGGCTGCGCTGATCCGCGACCAGCGCAAGATCCTCGACATGACCGCGACGAGCTGGCTGTCCTATCGCGAGTTCAACGGGCTGCTGGTCTATTACACCCATCTGGTGTCGTATCGCTGCGCGATCCGCGAGGCGCGGATCGGCATCGACAGCGCGGTACCGGACAAGGTGTTGAAGCTGCCGCCGTGCGATCTGAAGGATCCCACCGCGATCTCGGCCGGCATGCCGCTCTACATGAAGCTTGCGCCCAACACCCAGTCGATCTCGGTGGAACTGACCTATCGCGACGGCAGCGTGTCGGAGATCAAGACGTTCCGGCGATAAGTCTTCATTGCCGTCCATTTGGCGTTACAATCCTGCGCCAAGATCGGATCAGCGATGAGGGCCGGACCATGGATGCCAGCAATCTGCGGACGATGAAGGTGCGCTGCTGCGTGGTCGGCGGCGGACCGGCCGGGATGATGCTCGGCTATCTCCTGGGGCGCGCCGGTGTCGACGTCGTGGTGCTGGAGAAGCACGCCGACTTCTTCCGCGATTTCCGCGGCGACACCGTGCATCCCTCGACCTTGCAGGTGATGGACGAGCTTGGACTGATCGACGGCTTCCTGAAGCTGCCGCATCAGACGCTGCAGAAGATGGATGGCATCTTCGGCGGCGTCTCGGTGCGGGTTGCCGATCTCAGCCAGCTCAAAGTCAAGCACAACTTCATCGCCTTCATGCCGCAATGGGACTTTCTCAATTTCCTGCGTGAGGCCGGCAAGCGTTTTGCCTCGCTCAAGGTGATGATGAATACCGAGGCGACCGATCTGATCCGCCGCGGCGACACGATCGCCGGCGTCCGCGCGATGACGCCCGATGGACCGATCGAGATCGAGGCGGTTCTCACTGTTGCCTGCGACGGCCGTCATTCCACGGTGCGTGAGCGCGCTGGACTTCAAGTCGAGGAGATCGGCGCGCCGATGGACGTGCTGTGGTTTCGCGCCGGCCGCCGTCCAAATGAGACCGAGAACGTGTTTGCGCGCGTCGATCCCGGCAAGATGATGGTGACCTTCGATCGCGGCGATTACTGGCAATGCGCCTACGTCATCGCCAAGGGACAATATGAGGCGGTGAAAGCGAGGGGCCTGCCGGCGCTGCTCGACGACGTCGTGCGGATGGCGCCGGTGTTGAAATCAGGCATTGCCGAGGTAAAGAGCTGGGATGACGTCAAGCTGCTGACGGTTGCGATCAACCGCCTGCCGCGCTGGACGCGTCAGGGCCTGCTCTGCATCGGCGATGCCGCGCATGCGATGTCGCCGGTCGGCGGCGTCGGCGTCAATCTGGCGGTGCAGGATGCGGTCGCCACGGCAAATCTATTGGCGGCGAAGCTTGCGAAGGGTTGTCCGTCGGAAGAGGAGCTCGATGCGGTGCGCAAGCGTCGCGAATTCCCGGTGCGCCTGACGCAACGTGTGCAGGTGATCGCGCAGAACAACATCATCACCATGGCTCTGAAGGGCGGCGATCAACCGCTGAAGATGCCCTTGCCGCTGAGGCTGGTGAGCGCAATTCCCTGGCTGCAAGGCATGACCGCGCGCTTCATCGGGCTCGGCGCGCGGCCCGAGCATGTGCATTCGCCGGCGATCGACGCAGGCGCAGCGCGCTAGCAAATCATCAAGGATAACGTGCGGTTAAGTTAACCGTAAAAGGTTGCGCGGCTGCAACACGCGTCAGGATTCAAAACGCGCGCGCGCAGATTCGATCGCGCGCGGCGCGGTCGTTTTCGATTGGTAAGGTTCTCTCTGTGAAAGCTGCACCCAGCGAACAACTGGGGTGTAAAAATGTTTCGTTCGAAAATGATTGCTGCCTTGGCCGCCACCACCGCGCTCGGTGTCAGCGCTGCTTCCGCCGCCGATCTCGCGGCGCGTCCCTACACCAAGGCTCCGGCCTATATCGACTCGATCTACAACTGGTCCGGCTTCTATGTCGGCGGCCACATCGGCGGCGCCTCGACGAACGAGCAGTGGGTCAACTCCGCCAACACCACGATCTTCGGCGATCTCGCGCCGGGCCAGGGCTATCGTCAGCGCGGCTCGGGCATCATCGGCGGCGGCCAGATCGGCTACAACTGGCAGGCCAACAATGTCGTGTTCGGTCTCGAAGGCACGCTCGCCGGCCTGAACAATTCCGGCACCGTCAACAACACCGTGTTCGGTGCAGGCGATGACGTCTTCAGCTGGCGCGCCAATCTGCTCGCGACGGTGGTCGGCCGCGCCGGCATCGCCGTGAACAACAATCTGTTCTACGTCAAGGGCGGCTATGCCGGCGTGAACAATCGCCTGTCCGTCGTCGACAACGTGCCGACGACCGGCTCGGGCAGCCAGACCCGCTGGGCCAATGGCTGGACCGTCGGCGCCGGCTGGGAATACGGCATCACCCGCAACTGGATCGTCGGCATCGAGTACAACTACGCCGCCTTCGAGAGCCAGAGCTATCAGCTCGCAGGCAGCGCGGCCGGGACGTACACGTTCGACGCCAAGCCGCGCGACATCCAGTGGGCGGTGTTCCGCGCCAGCTACAAGTTCGACGGCCCCGTCGTCGCGCGCTACTGAGCCGCTGTTCGAACGAATTGAAAAAGCCCCGGCATGCCGGGGCTTTTTTGTTTTCGAATGCTCACGCCATGATCGAATAGCCGCCGTCGACGGGAATCGCGGTGCCCGTCACGAAGTCCGAAGCCGGCGAGGCCAGGAATACGGCGATCCCGGCGAAATCGTCGATCGCGCCCCAGCGCGCGGCGGGCGTGCGCGCCAGCACACGCTCGTGGAGTCCGGCAACCTGTTGACGCGCGCCTTTCGTCAGATCGGTGTCGATCCAACCGGGCAGGATGGCGTTGACCTGGATGTTGTCGGGCGCCCAGGCATTGGCGCAGGCGCGGGTGAATTGCACGATGCCGCCCTTGCTCGCGGCATAGGCGGGCGCGAAGCTCGCGCCGAAGATCGACATCATCGAGCCGATGTTGATGACCTTGCCGGCGCCGGAGGCCTTCAGCGCCGGATACGCCGCCTTCGAGCAGACGAAGGCGCTGGTCAGGTTGGTGTCGATCACCTTGTTCCATTCCTCGATCTCGAGTTCGTGCGGCGGCTTGCGGATGCTCATGCCGGCATTGTTAACGAGGATGTCGATCCGGCCGAGCTCCTTGACGACGCGCTCGACCATGGCTGATACCGCGGCCCGGTCGGTCACGTCGGTCGTCACCGCAATCGCCTTGGCGCCGCGCTCCTTCAACTCCTCGACGGCCGATCGCGACTTCGTCTCGTTGCGGCCGACGACTGCAATGGTCGCGCCCGCGTCGGCGAAGCCGCGCGCCATACCGAGCCCGATGCCGCCATTGCCACCGGTGACGACTGCGACTTTGCCTGAGAGATCAAACTGGCCTTTTTTCATTGTTGTTATCCCTGTGGTTGGAGAGCGGGGCTTCTTATTTTTGACGCGTTTTCTTCACGCGAACCGGTGCCCACTTCGCTTGAAAACGCTCTGATGTTGCCCGATCAGCGCCGGCTCTGCCAGATCAGGATCAGGCTGACGGCCGCCAGTGCGGCGCCATAGCGCGCCCATTCCATCTGGTTGATCATGAAGCTCGACGCCGGCCAGGCGACCACGCCAAGGCCCTGGCCGATCCACAGCAGTCCAATCGCAAGGCCGATCAGGCCGAGGATCAACAGAAGCGTGCGCATGGTTGGCCTTGCTCCGGAATCGGCGACAGCGGTCAAGGCGCAGTTATTGCGCGCCTGCGGTCTGCTCAAGGCAGCGGTTTCAAATGAGCCAACAAAAAAGCCCCGGGCGATGCCGGGGCTTTTGAGCTGCGATTTTGCAGAGATCAGTACTTGATCTCAGTACTTGGCAACCACCGGACCACCGCCCCAGTTGAAGCGGTAGACGAGCTCGGAGCGAACGCTGTGCTCGCGGACCTTGTTGGTCTCGGTCAGGCCGGTCGCAACGCCGCCGACGCTGATGTTGACGTTCGCGCGGTCGAACTCCGAGTAGCGATACTCGGTCTTCCAGAACAGACCGGGCAGGAAGTTCAGAGCGTATTCGTCACCGGTGCCGATAAACCAGCCACCCTTGGTGAAGCCGTCGATCTGGGCGCCGGTGGGGACGTTGCCGGGGAAGGCATTGAGGCCAGTCGCCTTCCAATGCGCCTGGGTGTAGCCGCCCGACACGTAGGTCAGCAGCTGCGGCAGGACCAGGTAACCGACGCGACCGCCAACCGCCCACTGCCAATCCTGCTTCTGCGAGCCAGTCGAGGCCGGACCGAAGAAGCCACCGATCGAGGTGTCGCCCTTCACGTCCATGAAGTCATAGTCGCCGAACGCGCCGACCAACCAATTGGTGCCCGCGAACTGATAGTCGCAGCCGGCCTGAACCGTGCCGAACCAGCCGCGCGCACCGCTGGTCAGGTTGGGGCTGACAGCCGCACCGGGAACACCCAAGAAACCGACAGCGTCGACATCGTTGTGGTCATTGTTGGTCATGGCACCGCCGCCGCCGCCGCCGAGATAGCAGCCGGTCCAGCTGTACGCGACCGGAGCCGCGATCGGGGCCTTGGTGTAGGGACGAGCCCCGAGGTCAGCCGCCGAGGCCGATCCGGTGAATGCCGCAACCGCGGTCAGAGCAAGCAGAAATTTCTTCATTTCAATTCCTCAACAAGATGGTCGCGGTTCACTAGGCAGGGGCCGCTGGCACCGATTCCGTAATTCGATGTTCCCGACTATACGCATTTCCACCGCAAATGTTGTTGCTGCCGGGACACAACCGTCGGGAACCTTTGCTGCCAGCGTCGCGATCGTGACAGGTGTGTCTATGGCGAGCCGGCCCAATATCCCGCACGACATCTCGGCGTCCATAAGGGCCGAGGCCATCGGCTCGGCGGTGCGCGCACAGGCATGGTCATAAGCGACCCGCGACACGATCTAAGATCAACGCGCGGCTGCCGCGCGCCTGCGGTCTGCACAAGGCCGCCGTCTCACGGGATTAGCCAACAAAGGATTAGCCAACAAAAAAGCCCCGGACGATGCCGGGGCTTTTGAGCTGCGATTTTGCAGAGATCAGGACTTGATCTCAGTACTTGGCGACGACCGGGCCACCGCCCCAGTTGAAGCGATAGACGAGCTCGGAGCGAACGCTGTGCTCGCGGAACTTCTGGGTCTCGACCAGGCCGGTCGCAACGCCACCGACGCTGATGTTGACGTTCGAGCGGTCGAACTCCGAGTAACGATACTCGGTCTTCCAGAACAGGCCGGGCAGGAAGTTCAAAGCGTATTCGTCGCCAGTGCCGATGAACCAGCCACCCTTGGTGGAGCCGTCGATCTGGGCGCCGGTCGGGCCGAAGAAGAAGTCATTAAGACCGGTCGCCTTCCAGTGCGCCTGGGTGTAGCCACCCGAAACGTAGGTCAACAACTGCGGCAGGACCAGATAACCGACGCGAGCACCAACGGCCCACTGCCAATCCTGCTTCTGCGAGCCGGTCGCCGCCGGGGCGAAGAAGCCACCGGTCGAAATGTCGCCCTTCACGTCCATGAAGTCGTAGTCGCCGAACGCGCCGACCACCCAGTTGGTGCCCGCGAATTGATAGTCACAGCCGGCCTGAACCGTGCCGAACCAGCCACGCGCACCGGTGGTCAGGTTGGGGCTGACCGCGACGCCGAGAACGGTGTCGTTGTGATCGTTGTTGGTCATCGCGCCGCCGCCGCCGGCGCCGAGATAGCAGCCGGTCCAGTTGACCGCGGGGGCAACAGCAATCGGGGCCTTGGTGTAGGGGCGGGCGGCGAGGTCGGCAGCCGAGGCCGATCCGGCAAATGCCGCAAGCGCGGTCAGAGCAAGCACAAACTTTTTCATTTTGAATTCCCCAGCTTTTCGCGGTTCGCACACCCGGTGGGTTGGCACCGATTCCGTAATTCGATGTCCCGGACTATACGCGGTTCGCGCCAAAATGCTGTTGCTGGCGAGACACAACCGTCCGGAAACGAAGCCGCCGGGCTTATGTCGCGGAGTCCAAAAAAATCCGGCCGCCAGCATCGCTGACGGCCGGAAAATTCTTCAAAATCAGATGCTTCGCGCCTAGACGTCGAGCTGGTCGTCGCTGGCGAATTCGGCCTTGTCGGTGATGAAGGCAAAGCGTGCTTCAGCCTTGGTGCCCATCAGCCGCTCGACAGAATCGGCCGTGCCTTCACGGTCGTCGGCCAGCAGGACCACGCGCAGCATGGTTCGCTTGGCCGGATCCATCGTGGTTTGCTTGAGCTGGTCGGAGTTCATCTCGCCGAGCCCTTTGAACCGGCTGATCTCGACCTTGGCGTTGGCGTTGAACGAGGTCTTGATCAACTCGTCCTTATGCACGTCGTCGCGCGCGTAGACCGATTTGGTGCCGACGGTCAGCTTATAGAGCGGCGGCACGGCCAGGTAGAGATGGCCCTCGTCGATCAGCCGCGGCGTCTGCCGGTAGAAGAAGGTGATCAGCAGCGAAGCGATATGCGCGCCGTCGACGTCGGCGTCGGTCATGATGATGATGCGCTGATAGCGCAGATCCTCTTCGCGGTAATGCGCGCCGGTGCCGCAGCCGATAGCCATCATCAAGTCGGACAATTGCTGGTTGGCGGTCAGCTTGTCCTTGCCGGCGGAGGCGACGTTCAGGATTTTGCCGCGCAGGGGCAGGATCGCCTGGGTCTCGCGGTTGCGCGCATGCTTGGCGGTGCCGCCGGCCGAGTCGCCTTCGACGATGAAGAGCTCAGAGCCTTCGGCAGCGGTGTTCGTGCAGTCGGTGAGCTTGCCGGGCAGGCGCAGCTTCTTGGTGGCGGTCTTGCGCGCGGTTTCCTTTTCCTGGCGTCGGCGCACCCGTTCTTCGGCGCGGTCAACGACGAAATCCAGCAGCTTGTTGGCCTGCACCGGATTGCCCGACAGCCAGTGGTCGAACGGATCCTTGATCGCCTGCTCGACGATCTTCTGGGCTTCGGCGGTGGCGAGACGATCCTTGGTCTGGCCCTGGAATTCCGGCTCGCGCACGAACACCGAGAGCATCGCGGCGGCACCCACCATCACATCTTCAGACGTGATGGGAGCTGCGCGCTTGCCCTGGCCGATGCGCTCGGCGTGATCCTTCAGGCCGCGCAGCAGCGCGCTGCGGAAGCCGGATTCATGGGTGCCGCCGTCGGGCGTCGGCACGGTGTTGGTGTAGGAGGACAGGAAGCCATCGGCGTCCGCGGTCCACGCCACCGCCCATTCGCAGGCGCCGTGCGCGCCGTTGCGGCCGGACTTGCCGGAGAAGACGTCCTGATGCACCAACGTGTCGTTGTGGATCGCCCCGGCGAGAAAGTCCTTCAGGCCACCCGGGAAATGAAACGTTGCCTCAGGGGTGACGTCCTCGACGCCTTTCAACAATTCCGGATCGCAGCGCCAGCGGATCTCGACGCCGCCGAACAGATAAGCCTTTGAGCGCGCCATCTTGAACAGGCGCTGCGGCTTGAAGGCGGCCTTGGCGCCGAAGATGTCGGTGTCCGGCTTGAAGCGGATGCGGGTGCCGCGGCGGTTGTTGATCTTGCCGAGGTCTTCCAGCTTGCCCTTGGGATGGCCGCGCTCGAACGTCATCCGGTAGAGTTTTTGGCTGCGCGCGACTTCGACCTCGAGGCGCGAGGAGAGGGCGTTGACCACGGAGACGCCGACGCCGTGCAGGCCGCCCGAGGTCTCGTAGACCTTGGAGTCGAATTTGCCGCCCGAGTGCAGCGTGCACATGATGACTTCGAGCGCCGACTTCTTCGGGAATTTCGGATGCGGATCAACCGGGATGCCGCGGCCGTTGTCGGTGACGGTGAGGAAGCCGTCGGCGGTCAACTCCACATCGATGAAGGTGGCGTGGCCGGCCAGTGCCTCGTCCATCGAATTGTCGATGACCTCGGCGAACAGGTGATGCAGCGCCTTTTCGTCGGTGCCGCCGATATACATGCCGGGCCGTCGACGGACCGGCTCAAGGCCCTCGAGCACCTCGATGTCGGCCGCCGTGTAGCCTTCCTCGGCGCCGCTTGCGCCGCGGGAGGCGACCTTCAGCGGCGCGCGGCCCTTGGGTTCCGACGCTCCGAACAAATCGTCATTGGACTTGCTTTTGGCAGCTGATTTCAATGGTTTGGACATGGTTCTTCAAGTATGGCGCGATCAGGGGCGCGACGAATCGGTTGCTCTGACTATGCCATGGTTGGGTTTAAAAGGTGACCGGGCCGGGCTTATGGCAGGAACGGCCGGGGAAATCACGTCCCAAGCAGGCCTTTGTGACTTGAAGCCGGCCGACCGGCTGGCTTAGCTGTCGGGCGAGCCTCGGAACCGGCCTTGGGAACCGATCCCGGGTTCGCGGGGCATAACGGGGTGGGAAGGCATTCAAAAGAATGGAAGATTTCGCGCGCGCCTTGGCTGATTTCGTGCGCATCCACCAGGCTTGGGCGGCGCCGATCGTGATGCTGCTGGCGTTCGGGGAATCGCTCGCCTTCATCTCGCTGTTGATCCCGGCCTGGGGCGCCTTGGTGGCGATCGGTGCGCTGATCGGCGTCAGCGGCATCTCGTTCTGGCCGATCTGGATCGCCGGCGGCATTGGCGCAGCCCTCGGCGACTGGGTCTCCTACTGGTTCGGCTACCGCTACAAGGAGCACGTCGCCCAGATGTGGCCGCTGTCGCGCTATCCGGAGATCCTGCCGCGCGGCGAGGCCTTCGTGAAGAAATGGGGCGTGCCCTCGATCTTCATCGGCCGCTTCTTCGGACCGCTGCGCGCCTCGGTGCCGCTCGCCGCCGGCATTTTCGAGATGGCGTATTGGCAGTTTCAGATCGCCAACTTCGTCTCGGCGCTGGTCTGGTCGGCGGCGCTGCTGCTGTTCGGCGACGTCATGGCGCACGCCGTCGAATGGATATGGCGGGCGGTTTGACGCCCGCCCAAGGCAGCTCTCGCACTTTCCGAGGGAAAATAAAATTTGTTCTATCTCCGCGAGGCTCCAGTAATTTCCAGATGCTAGCTGAACGATCGGCATAACGCCTGGCTGCGGGGCTTTCGGCAATATGACGGCGCGTATCGTTTCAGTTCTGTGGCTGTTGCTGATCACGTCCGTCATTGCTGGTGCCAACGCCGCTGGCTCGACGGACAGCGGGCGGGGGCCCGCCTGGGTTGATCCAGGCTGGCGGCGGACGCTCGCCCGCTACACCGTCACTTTCGACGAGCAAGGTCTGAGCACGACCGTGTTCGACTTCGAGATCCGGGCGCTCGACGAGAAGGGAGCGGAGGCGATCGCGCAGCAGACCGTCACGTATAATAGCTACTTCAGCGAATTGTCCTCCAGTGAACTGGCTACCGTGAAGGCCGACGGCAGCGTGATCGCAGTCGACGAGCGCGCCATCCGCGATCAACCGGCTTCCGCAGATATCTCCTCACCTTATTTCGACGAGCTGCGGCACAGGATCATCGCCTATCCGCATGTCGCCTCCGGCGACAGGATCAAGGGACGTCTGGTCTACAAGACGAAGACCGCGAAGTTCGCCGGCGAGTTTGCGCAATATTGGATGCAGCCGGTAGACATGCCGCCCGAGACGATGGAAGTCACGGTCGACGGGCCGGCCTCGAGGCCGCTGCATGTTGCGCTCCGAAACGTCGAGCACAGCGAGGCGCGGCTCGGCGACCGGGTCATTCACCACGCGGCTTTCAGGCAGGAGACTCCGAACCGACGCCAGATGGACGCCGACGCGTTCGACGAAGCCAGGCGTTTTGAGGTCAGCACCTTCGCCGATTATGCGGCTTTTGCAGCTGTGCTGAATGCCCGCAATGCGCCCATGGCCGTACCTGACGCCCGGTTGCGGACGCTCTCCAACGAGATCGTCGGCGATGCCGCCGATCCACGCAGCAAGGTCGAACGTATCCACAATTGGGTGGCGCGGAATATCCGCTACGTCGGTATCGGCTTTGAAGACGGCGGCTGGACTTCGCAGCCGGCATCGGCCGTGCTCACGGCTCGCTACGGCGACTGCAAAGCGCATGCGACGATTCTCAAGGCCCTGCTGGCGGCGCAAGGGATCGAGGCCAATCTGGTCGCGGTGAACGCCGACACGCAGTACACGCTCACTGAAGTTGCTACCGCCAATTTCAACCACGCCGTCGTCTATGTGCCGGCGATCGACCAGTACCTCGATCCGACCGTGTCGCTCTTGGCCTTCGGCGCATTGCCGGCGGGCCTTTCCGGCAAGCCGGCGCTCAACATCGACAAGGGCACGATGGCCCGCATCCCGGTGCCGAAACCGGAGCACTTCATTCTGGCGGCGGAGACCGATTACACGCTCGCATCCGACGGTACCCGGCAAGCGCGTTCGATCCTGTCCGGCACCGGGTTCGGAGCCCTGGTCGGACGGTCGCTGGCGCAAAGCCTGGAAATGACGGATCGGCCGAACGCCGCCAGAAGGCTGATCGAGCAGGCCGGGCTGAGCGGCACCGGGGACTACAGCTTTCCAAACCCGCGTGATCTGTCCGACAGTTACGCCATCACCGCGACATTTCAGATCAACAAGCCCGTCGAACTCGGGGAATGGTCGCGTGTCAGGATGCTGCCGCTCACGGACCCGCGACCCTCGCTGCTGGTGCTCGGCACCGGCGGTGTGACCGACCGGCCGTTTCTGTGCCGCTCGCTGGAATATCGGGAGACCAGTTCGCTGACCATTCCAGACGGGATCAATTTCAACGAAAAGCCGGCGCAGATCACCTATGGGAGAGATCTCAACGGCCGCACTCTCTTTGGGGCTGCCAGCGGTCGCATCGAAGTGAGCGGAGCCGCTGTGATCGACGGCCGAACCGTGCGTTCCAGCGCGGTTGTCCGGCTCAGCTTTGACACGGCCATCTGCCCGGCGGAATTCGCCGCGGCGATCAAGGCGGGTTTGCAGAAGTTCACGGACTTCAAATTCGGGCCGATCGGCTTGACGCCGAAAACGCCTGCCAATGTCAGGGACGTCAACGCCGACTTCGACGAAGGCGTCAACGCTTTTGTGGCCAAGAACTACAAGCTCGCCATGGCGCGGCTCAAACCGTTCGCCGAGAGCGGGAATGGCAAGGCGCAATCCTATGTGGGCAGCATGTACGAAAGCGGCCGCGGCGTTGAGCGCGATTATCGCGAGGCCATGCATTGGTTCCAACTGGCGGCGGAGCAGGGCGATGCCTACAGCCAGGGACATATCGGGTATTTTTATGCTGAGGGACTGGGCGTCGTGCGCGACGAAACGCTGGCGGCCCAATGGTACACAAAGGCGGCCGATCAAGGCGACGCCTGGGCCCAGATGAGCCTCGGATTGCTGTACGTGAACGGCCGAGGCGTGCCGCTGGATTACACCAAGGGGGTGCTGTTGCTTCGCAACGCCGCCGATCGGAACAACAGCAGGGCCCAATATAATCTGGGCTGGGCCTATGAGAGCGGTCTCGGCGTTCCCAAGGATACGGCGCAAGCGATTGCTTGGTACAGCAGGGCGGCCCAAGCCGGAGAAGCGCAAGCCCGGGCCCGCCTGGAAGGGTTGACCGGCGGAAATGGCTTTTGGACATCTCTGTTCCGCTCCATCGGTGTGTTGAGCAAGTTGTGACGCTCATGCATCGCGAATTTGCCGGTCACCCGCCTCGCCGGTCGCCTCGTGGTCAGCGGTCTGTCGACGCCAGTGAGGGGCCTGGAATAAGACCATGGCGCAGGGGTTAGCTCGACAAACGAGCATTCCAGTCCGTCATCACACGAGCATCGAAACGCTGCTACAACCCTGCCAAACAAGCGCATCAACGCGACCCGCCTTCACTGTCTCACCGGGAGAGCATCATATGGATCTGACTCGACGTCACGTTTTGACCGGCGCTGCCGGCGTTGCCGCTGCGCCCTTGCTGCCGGCGATTTCGGCCCATGCGACTGCGCCAATGGCCGAAAGGCAGGCGCCGAGCTTCTATCGCTACAAGGTCGGTGACATCCAGGTCACCGTCGTCTCCGACGGCAAGAACGTCTTCAAGCTCGAGGACTCCTTCGTCACCAATGCCAAAAAGGAAGAAGTCAGCGCTGCGCTCCAGAAGGCGTACATGGCGCCTGACATGATGACGATCTATTTCGCGCCGCTGGTCATCAACACCGGCGGCAGGCTGGTCGTGATCGACACCGGCAATGGTGCGCTGGCCAAGACCAACAGCAAGGGCGCCAACGGTCTGTTCGCCGAGAATTTCGTCGCGGCCGGCTTCGACCCGAAGAATGTCGACATGGTCGTGATCTCGCACTTCCACGGCGACCATGTGAACGGCCTGTTGACGGCTGAGGGCACGCCGGCATTCCCGAATGCCGAAGTGCTGGTGCCGGCGACCGAATGGAAGTTCTGGATGGACGACGGCGAGATGAGCCGCGCAACCCCCGGCCGCATGCAGGGCCTGTTCAAAAACAACCGCAGCATCTTCGAGGCGGGCCTGAAGAAGAAGGTCACGCCCTACGAGTGGGGCAAGGAGATCGCGCCGGGCCTGACCTCGGTCGAGACCATCGGCCATACGCCGGGCCACACCTCCTATGTGCTGGCCTCCGGCTCCGGCAAGGTCTTCATCCAGTCGGACGTCACCAACAATCCGAACCCGTTCGCCACCAATCCGAGCTGGCACGCTTTCTTCGACCAGGACGGCGATCAAGCCGAGAAGACCCGCCGGCGTGTCTACGACATGGTGGTGGCGGAGAAGCTGCAAGTGCAGGGCTTCCACTATCCGTTCCCGGGCCTCGGCCATGTCGAGAAGGACGGCAATGGCTACCGGGTGATCCCGGCGCCGTGGAATCCCGTGATCTGACCAGCAATATCTTGACGGAACGCGGGCGCGGCCTTATAGCCGCGCCCCATGATCAACGCCGCGACCATTTTCACTGCTCGCCGCCGCCGCATTCACGCGGTATGGGCGGTCGTTCGCGTTTAAGATCGATTTGCCTCTGCCGCCGGATCTCTCCCGCGGCGCTCTCCTCCCCAAAAGCAACGCGGTACGATCAGGCGGCTCCCCACGTTACGTTGAGGAGATACGACCATGTATACGCCACCGGTGTTCAAGCCCGACCGCGCTGCCAGCCTCGCGTTTGCCGATGCGCGCGGTTTCGGAATCGCCTGCGCGTGGGATGGCCATAAGCCGATCGCGTCGGGGCTGCCGTTCTACCTGACCTATGCGGATGACGGCACGCCGCAGGCTGCCTTTCACGTTGCCCGTCACAATCCGCTGGTAAAGCTGGCGGACGGAACGACGTCCTGGCTGCTTTCGGTCAACGGCCCGGATGCCTATGTCTCGCCGGACTGGTACGTCTCGCCGGACCAGGTTCCGACCTGGCTCTATCAGGCCGTGCACCTGACCGGGCCGGTTCGGTTGTTGTCGGAGTCCGAGCTCGGCGTTCAGATCGACATGCTGAGCGCCAAGTTCGAGGGATGGCTGGCGCCGAAGCAGCCCTGGACCTCGGCAAAGATGACATCGGGCCGGCTGGATGCGATGAAGAAGGCGATCGTGGGAATGGTGATGACGGTCGAGGAGGTCGAGGGCAGCTTCAAGCTGAACCAGCACAAATCCGAGACCGACTACGCCGCTGTCGCCGGCCAACTGGAAGCGCAGGCCGACCCCGGCGCACGGCAGATCGCAGATTTGATGCGCAACATGCGGCCACAGGCCTTCGCAACTGATACGACGACGCTCGAAAGGACCACGTCATGACCATCACCGAGACCCACAAGCCCGCGGCCGCCGGCGCAGCGACAAAGCCGTCCGTGTTCGTCGACGGTGCCTCCGGAACCACCGGCCTCGGCATCCAGGAGCGGCTGCGCGGCCAGAGCGAGATCGCGGTGAAGAGCATCGCCGAGGACAAGCGCAAGGACGCCGGCGCCAAGCGGGCGCTGATGGAAGAGGTCGATCTCGTCATCCTCTGCCTGCCCGATGATGCGGCCAAGGAAACCGTGGCGCTGATCGACAGCATGGGCGCCTCGGGGCCGAAGGTGCTCGACGCCTCGACCGCCTATCGGGTCGCGCCCGACTGGGCCTACGGCTTCGCCGAGCTCGCGCCCGACCAGGCCGACAAGATCAAGGCGGCGAAGAGGGTCTCGAACCCCGGCTGCTATCCGACCGGCGCGATCGCGCTGCTGCGGCCGGTGGTCGATGCCGGACTCGTGCCCGCCGACTATCCGATCGCCGTCAACGCGGTGAGCGGCTATTCCGGCGGCGGCAAGTCGATGATCGCGAGTTTTGAAGACGGCACCGCACCGGCCTTCGAGCTCTACGGCCTCGGCTTCGAGCACAAGCACGTGCCGGAGATGCAGCTCTATTCGCACCTGACGCGGCGGCCGATCTTCATCCCCTCGGTCGGCAACTTCCGGCAGGGCATGCTGGTCTCGGTGCCGCTGCAGCTCGACGCGCTGCCGGGCAAGCCCTCTGGCGTCGACCTGCAGGCCGTGCTCGCCAAGCGCTACGCCGGCAGCAGCTACGTCTCAGTGATGCCGCTGCAGAACGAGGCCGCCAAGAACGGGCGGATCGAGCCGGAGGCGCTGAACGAGACCAATAAGCTCGAGCTCTACGTGTTCGCCAGCGACAAGCACCGGCAGGCGCTGCTGGTCGCCCGCCTCGACAATCTCGGCAAGGGTGCGTCGGGTGCTGCCGTGCAGAACATGCGGCTGATGCTGGGGTTGGCCGAGAAGTAGCTCATACAGCGTTCTCGCAGGGTGGACGGCGCGTGCGTTCGCAGACGCGACGCGCGCGGCACGGCTGCCGGCTTTCGTTGCCGTTGCGATACAAGACAAGCAAACCATTTCGCCTGAAAGGAGCGTGCGATGGGCATGAAGAAGATCGGCATTCTCGGCGCGTCCGGGTACACCGGAGCCGACGCGGTGCGCCTGTTGGCGCGGCATCCGAACGCTGAGATCATCGCGCTCACCGCCAACACCCATGCCGGCAAGGCCATGAGCGATGTGTTTCCGCATTTCTTCATGCTCGACCTGCCGAAGCTCGTCGAATGGGAAAAGGTCGACTGGAGCAAGCTCGACGCGGTGTTCTGCGGGCTACCGCATGGCACGACGCAGGAGATCATCGCGGCGGTTCTCAAAGCCAACCCTGGGATCAAGATCCTCGATATGTCCGCCGATTTCCGCCTGCGCGACAAGGACACGTACGCGCAGTGGTACGGCCATGAACACCGGGCGCTGGAATTGCAGGGCGAGGCGGTCTACGGCCTGACCGAGTTCTACCGTGAGAAGATCGCGTCCGCGCGGCTGGTCGCCTGTCCCGGCTGCTATCCAACCGCGGTGCTGCTGGCGCTGGTGCCGCTTGCCAAGGCCAAGCTGATCGACGTCGACGACATCGTCATCGACGCGAAGTCCGGCGTCACCGGCGCCGGCCGCGGGTTGAAGCAGAACACGCTGTTCAGCGAGACGGGCGAGGGCCTCTCGCCCTATTCGGTCGGCACCCACCGCCACGCGCCCGAAATCGAGCAGGAGATCGGCGTCGCCGCGGGTCACACGGTGACCGTGAATTTCACGCCGCATCTGATCCCGATGGCGCGCGGCGAACTCTGCACGTCCTACGTCAAGCTCAACGGCGCGACGCCGGACGATTTGCGGGCCGCGCTGGAGAAGGCCTACGCCAACGAGCCCTTCGTGCATGTCGCGAAGAAGGGCGTGCTGCCGCAGACCCAGAATGTGCGCGGCTCGAACTATGTTCAGATTGGCGTTGTCGCCGATCGCATCAAGAACCGGGCGATCGTGATTTCCACGCTCGACAATCTGGTAAAGGGGTCTGCCGGTCAGGCAATCCAGAACATGAACCTGATGTTCGGCTTGCCAGAAACTGCAGGACTGGAGCAGATTGCGCTGTTTCCGTAGTGCGAGGTGCAGGGGGTGGACGAGGACACGCTGCAATTCTATCGGCGCAATGCCGAGGCCTATGCCGGGTGGGCGAAAGCACCGTCCGCCCGGCTGAAAGGCTTTCTCAATCTGCTACCGCCGGGTGGTACGATCCTCGAGCTCGGCTGCGGCGCCGGCAATCATCTGGCTGTGATGCTGGAGGCGGGCTTCGTCGTGCGCGCCACCGACGGTTCGCCGGAGATGGCCGAGGTCGCATCGCGCAAGGCGGGTCATCCCGTCGAGACGATGCGGTTCGACGAGCTGGATGAGCATGAAATCTATGACGGCGTCTGGGCCAGCGCCTGTCTGCTGCATGTGCCGCGCGACGACCTCGGCGGCATTCTCAGCCGCATCCATCGCGCGCTGAAGCCCACAGGCGTCTTCTATGCGAGCTACAAGATCGGCCATGACGACGGCCGCGACAGCCTCGGTCGCTACTACAATTATCCGTCACCGGAATGGCTGCAGGCGACCTACGCCGCGGCAGGCGCGTGGACGCAACTCAGCGCTGACATCAGCGAGATCAAGAGTTTTGACGAGGCGCCCGCGACGATGCTGCATATCGTCGTGCGAAAGGCATAACGCCGGTGCGGCGGTTGCCGCGACCGGCGTTGGAGATTGCGGATCAGAGGATCTTGAAGATCGCCAGCGCCAGCACGGCCTGGGCGAGGAAGCCGACGGTGAAGGCGAGCGTGCGGAACACCGGCAGGCCGAGCGTGTAGACGATCAGATGCGCGACGCGCGCCCAGAAATACACGGCGCAGGCGAGCACGGTCCATTTCGACGAGTAATCAATCGCGTTCAGGATCAGCACCAGCGGCGCGAAGATGATCAAATTCTCGATCGCATTGTCATGCGCGAACATCAGCCGGTTGGCCCACTCGGCATGCGGCTTGTCGTTGCGCGAGGGATTGGCCATGGCGCCGCCGAGGCCACGGATCTGGCAGCGGTTGAGGATGTAGGGCACCCAGAGCACGCCGGTCAGGATCACCGTCAGCGTCAGCCAGAACAATTCGCGCGTCATCATTTCCCCCTCAAACTGATTCCAGGTCCCGCTCCCGGGCGGGACACCTGCTTATAGCTGAGGGAGGCGGGCTGCGCTACGCGCGGACGCGGACATAGCTGCCCGGGGCATCCTCGAGCGGCGGCATGCTTGGCGTGCCGACGGCGCGCGCCGGCACCATCTCGGGATCGAGATTTTCCAGCCACTGGCGCCAGTCCGGCCACCACGAGCCCTTGTGCTCCTCGGCACCCTTCAGCCAGTCGGCGAGCTTCACGCCTTTGATGTTGTCGTTGGTCCAGTACTGGTATTTCTTCGACGCTGGCGGATTGACGACACCGGCGATGTGGCCGGAGCCGGACAGCACATACTTCACCGGGCCGCCGAAGAACTGTGAGCCGTATAATACCGACTCCGCCGGTGCGATGTGATCCTCGCGGGTGGCGAGGTTGTAGACGGGCACCTTGACCTTGGAGAGATCGAGCAGCGTGTTGTCGAGCACCATGGTGCCGGTCGACAGCCGGTTCTCCAGATAGCAGTTGCGCAGGTAATAAGAATGGTTCGACGCCGGCATCCGCGTGGCGTCGGAATTCCAGTGCAGCAGGTCGAACGCCGAGGGCGACTGGCCCTTCAGGTAATTGTTCACGACATAGGACCAGATCAGGTCATTCGAGCGCAGCATGTTGAAGGCCATCGCCATCTTGCTGCCTTCGAGAATGCCGCTCTCCTGCATGTCGCGTTCGAGCGCCGAGATCTGGTCCTCGTCGACGAACACCAGCAGTTCGCCGGCATGGCTGAAGTCGACCTGGGCTGCGAAGAACGTCGCCGAGGTCACGCGCTGGCGGCGCTTCTCGGCGAGGTAGGCCAGCGTCGAGGCGAGCAGGGTGCCGCCGACGCAATAGCCGGCGGTGTGCACCTTCATCTCACCGGTGACCTTCTCGATCACGTCCATCGCGGTGAGCGGGCCTTCCATCACATAGTCGGCCCAGGTCTTCTTGCCGAGCTCCTTGTCCGGATTGACCCAGGAGATCACGAACACCGTGACGCCCTGATCGACGCACCACTTGATGTAGGATTTCTCCGGCTTCAGATCGAGGATGTAGAACTTGTTGATCCAGGGCGGCACGATCAGCAGCGGCGTCCGCAGCACGGTCTCCGTGGCCGGCGAATACTGGATCAGCTGCATCAAATCATTCTGGTAGATCACCTTGCCGGGCGTCGTCGCCATGTTGACGCCGATCTGCATGCCGGACGGATCGGACTGGCGGATCCGCAGCGTGCCGTGGCCGGACTCGATGTCCTCCGCCAGCATCCTCATACCGCGCACCAGATTGTCGCCGTTGGTTTCGACGGTGGCGCGCAGCACCTCTGGATTGGTCAGCACGAAATTCGACGGTGCCAGCGCGTTGCTGATCTGCTGGACGTAGAACTCAGCCTTCTTGCGTGTGTGCGGGTCGATGCCATCGGCGTTCTTCACCAGCTCCTGCGCCCATTTGGTGGTGAGCAGATACAGCTGCAGCACGAAGTCGAAAAACTGGTTGGATTTCCACTCCGGATCCTGGAACCGCTTGTCGCGCGGCGCCGGCTCGATGGCGGGCTTGGCATCGGCCTCGCCGGCCATACGGCGTACCGCCGAGCCCCAGAGGTCGAGATAGTCCTTGCCAAGCTTGATCTGCAGATCGGTGGCGCGCTCCTTGTCGGAGAGCCAGTACTCCGCGATCACGCTGAAGGTCTTGATGACCTCGCCCATCTCGTTCGGTGGCTTGTCGCGGACCTCGCCGCTCTGGCGCGGCTTGAGATAGGCCGCGAGGGCCTGGCCGCTGGTCTCCATCGCACGTGCGATATTCATGGCGAAGGCTTCGGCGTTGAACTTCGGCGAAGCAGGGGATTCGGTACTGACGTTGCTCATTCCAAGGACACTATCGGTTCGTTTCGTCGGCGTCATCGCGCGGTGCGGTAGCGCAAATCAGGTTAAATCCAATGTTTCGGCGTGTTGCACTGCGACAAAATTTCTTGGTTCCGACATATTGAGGCCTCACCGCTCGCTTTTGTTGTTCACGGCTTAATCGTTTCGAGCGACAATGGTTTGAACGGTTGAGACCGGAACGACTGCAGCGGGGACGTTGCAAAGGCTGTACCAGTGCGACCCGTGTCGGCGACGTGCCGTGTGCGCGCTAGCTTGTTGGGGACATTCGGCGGATGCCGATCGATAGGATGATAAGGGGGCTTGCGGCCGCTTTGCTGCTCGCGTCGGTCACGACGCTGGGGGGCTGCTCGAGCACCATCGCTGACCTGCCGACCGGGGGATTGCCGGCGGACGCGCCTGCGCGACCAAAGGAAGCACACGGCTATTTGCCCGTGCATGACCTTCCGCCTGAGCGCAACGAGGCCGCGATCACCCCGGCCGATCAGGCCAAGATCGAGGCCGAGCTGAAGGCTGCGCGGGACCGGCAGGCGGCCGCCTCCGCCGCCCAGAACGGCGCCGGAAAGTGACGCTTTCGACACGGATGATTGCTGGCACCACCTGATGTCCGTGCTAAAAGAACCTCAATTCAACCGCATGTCCGGTCGCTGACGTCAGATTTGTGCGCCTGAATTCGCCCTAAGTCGTTGATTCAGTGCGATTTCTGGACGAAACCGGAACCGGTTTCAACCAAGTAGCCCAGATCTTGTCGATTCTGCCCATCCGGTTGTCGGAGCCAGGTCCCATGGAAGATTTCTACCGCATCCGCCGTCTGCCGCCTTACGTGTTCGAGAAGGTCAATCAGGCCAAGGCAGCCGCGCGCAATGCCGGGGCCGACATCATCGACATGGGCATGGGGAACCCGGACCTGGCGACGCCGCCCCACGTGCTTGAGAAGCTGAAGGAGACGCTGGGCAAGCCGCGCACCGACCGCTACTCGGCCTCGCGCGGCATCAACGGCCTGCGCAAGGCCCAGGCGGCCTATTACGCGCGCCGCTTCGGGGTGAAGCTCAATCCCGATACCCAGGTCGTCGCGACCTTGGGCTCGAAGGAGGGCTTTGCCAACGTGGCGCAGGCGATCACGGCGCCGGGCGACGTCGTGCTGTGTCCCAATCCGAGCTACCCGATCCACGCCTTCGGCTTCCTGATGGCGGGCGGCGTGATCCGCTCTGTGCCGTCGGAGCCGACGCCGCAATTCTTCGAGGCGGTCGAGCGCGCCATCGTTCACTCGATCCCGAAGCCGATCGCGCTGATCGTCTGCTATCCGTCCAATCCGACGGCCTATGTCGCCGATCTCGATTTCTACAAGGATCTCGTCGCGTTCGCGAAGAAGCACGACATCTTCATCCTATCTGATCTCGCTTACGCCGAAGTCTATTTCGACGAGAACAACCCGCCGCCCTCGGTGCTGCAGGTGCCCGGTGCGATCGACGTCACCGTCGAGTTCACCTCGATGTCGAAGACGTTCTCGATGGCTGGCTGGCGCATGGGGTTTGCGGTTGGCAACGAGCGCATCATCGCGGCACTTGCGCGCGTAAAATCCTATCTCGACTACGGCGCGTTCACGCCGATCCAGGTTGCGGCAACCGCGGCGCTGAACGGTCCGGACGACTGCATCCGCGAAATGCGCGACACCTATCGCAAGCGCCGTGACGCGCTCGTCGAATCCTTCGGCCGTGCCGGCTGGGAGATTCCGCCGCCGCAGGCCTCGATGTTCGCCTGGGCGCCGCTGCCGAAGGCATTCCAGGAAGTCGGCAGCATGCAGTTTGCGACCTTGATGGTGGAGAAATCCGGCGTCGTGGTCTCGCCCGGCGTCGCCTTCGGCGAGCACGGCGAGGGCTATGTGCGCATCGCGATGGTGGAAAACGAGCAGCGTATCAGACAGGCCGCGCGCGGCGTGCGCCGCTTCCTTGAAAGCGGCCTGGAAACGTTGCACAACGTGGTTCCTCTCGCCAATCGACGCTAATTCCTCCAGGTTCGTTTTATCATGGTCGCACCGCTGAAAGTGGGCATCGCGGGGCTCGGCACCGTCGGAGCCGAAGTCGTTCGTCTGATCGAAGCGCAGGGCTCCACGCTCGCGGCGCGCAGCGGGCGCGGTATTCGCGTCGTTGCCGTCACCGCGCGCTCCAAGGCCAAGAAGCGCGGCGTCGATCTGCGCGGTATCGACTGGGTGAACAGCCCGCAGGCGCTGGCCGAAGATCCCAACATCGATTGCTTCGTCGAACTGATGGGCGGCGCCGGTGATCCCGCCTTCTCCGCGATCGAGACCGCGCTGAAGGCCGGCAAGTCCGTGGTGACCGCCAACAAGGCGCTGATCGCCAAGCACGGCCTGCGGCTCGCAACGGCTGCCGAGAAGCATGGCGGCGCGCTGAATTTCGAAGCCGCGGTCGGCGCCGCGATCCCCGTCATCAAGACGCTGCGCGAGGGCCTCGCCGGCACCAGCGTCAATCGCGTCTACGGCATCCTCAACGGCACCTGCAATTACATCCTGACGCGGATGGAGCAGGAGGGCCTGTCATTCGCGGAATGCCTGAAGGACGCGCAGCGGCTCGGCTATGCCGAGGCCAATCCGTCGTTCGACGTCGACGGCCACGACACCGCGCAGAAGCTTGCGATCCTCGCCAGCCTCGCGTTCGGAACCAAGGTCGCGCAGAGCGCGGTCTATGTCGAAGGCATCTCCTCGATCAAGCCGGAGGATCTGCGCGCGGCCGAGGAACTCGGCTATCGCGTCAAACTGCTCGGCGTTGCCGTACGCACCGCCAAGGGAATCGAGCAGCGCGTGCATCCGACCATGGTGCCGAAATCGTCCTCGATCGCGCAGGTGATGGGCGTCACCAATGCGGTGACGATCGACGGCGAGGGTATTCCGCCGATCACGCTGGTCGGCCCCGGCGCCGGCGGTGCAGCTACCGCCTCTGCCGTGCTTGCTGATATCGCCGATGTCGCGCGCGGTATCCGCGCAAAACCGTTCGGGCGCCCCGTCGACAAGCTCCGCGCCACCAGCAAGGCGCCGATGGAGCGTCACGAGGGCGGCTATTATATCCGCCTGATGGCGCGCGATCTGGCAGGAACTGCCGCAACAATCGCCAAGCGGCTTGCCGAGCAGAAGATATCGTTGGAATCGATCGTGCAGCGCCATCCCGACGGCGTGGACATTAACGGTACGGCCAAAAAACCTTCACCGGTTCCGGTCATTCTGATTACCTATGCCACGAGCGAGGATGCGGTCTATCGTGCGCTGGAAAAGGTGCAGCGCGACAAGGTCATCAGCGGCAGACCGCAGGTGATCCGGATCGAAAAGAACTGAACTTTTGACCCGAAAGGGTCTCTCGCGAGTTGATGGATGCGGGCAGGGTGGCCCGCAGGTAAAAGGCCTCAAGGAGTAAGCCGATGTCGACCCATATTTCCGTTCCGCCGCAGATGTTGCTCGAGCGCATCCTCACGCTCGAAATCGTGCGGGTGACGGAGCGGGCGGCGGTGTCGGCCGCGCGGCTGCGCGGCCATGGCCAGGAGAAGGCAGCTGACAAGGCGGCTGTCGACGCGATGCGCCGCGAACTGAACAAGCTGCCGATCGAAGGTACCGTGGTGATCGGCGAGGGTGAACGCGACGAGGCGCCGATGTTGTTCATCGGTGAGAAGGTCGGCCTCAACGCCGGGCCCAAGGTCGACATCGCCGTCGACCCGCTCGAAGGCACCACGCTGTGCGCCAAGAACATGCCTGGCTCGATCGCCACCATGGCGATGGCCGATGGCGGCACGCTGCTGCACGCGCCCGATGTCTACATGCAGAAGCTTGCGGTCGGTCCGGGCTATGCCAAGGGCGTCGTCGAGCTCGACGCGCCGCCGGCCGACAATGTGCGCCGGCTGGCCAAGGCCAAGGGCGTCGATGCGTCCGCGATCACCGTGCTCGTGCTCGACCGTCCGCGCCATGCCGACATCATCAACAGCGTGCGCTCGACGGGCGCTGCGGTGCGCCTGATCACCGACGGCGACGTCGCCGGCGTGATTCACTGTGCCTCGCCTGATGAGACCGGCGTCGACATGTATATCGGCACCGGCGGCGCGCCTGAGGGCGTGCTGGCGGCGGTGGCGCTGCGCTGCATCGGCGGCCAGATGCAGTGCCGCCTGATCCTCGACAGCGAGGAGAAGCGCGAGCGTGCCCACAAGATGGGCGTGACCGATCCCAAGATGATCTACGGCATCGAGGACATGGCCCGCGGCGACTGCCTGTTCGCCGCGACCGGCGTCACCACCGGATCGCTGCTGTCCGGCGTCAAGTTCCGCAAGGACGGCGTGATCGAGACCGAGACGGTCGTGATGCGCTCGGTCACCGGCACGGTGCGTTACATCAAGGCCGAGCACCGCGAACTGGAGAAGTTCCACCTCGACTGAGGCGCTGCCGAGCAGGCCAAAGAGCCTGCCGCGACAACAACGACAACAAAACGGGAGACGAGCATGTCGGATCTTTCAGGCGTCAAGGCGCTGGTGTTCGACGTGTTCGGCACCGTCGTCGATTGGCGCACCAGCCTGATCAACGACTTCACCAAATGGTCTGAGATCTCGGGCATCAAGGCCGACTGGACGGCGCTGGTCGACGGCTGGCGCGCGGTCTATGCGGCCTCGATGGACGAGGTGCGGAAGAACCCGCAGAACGGCTACGTCATCCTCGATGTGCTGCACCGGCGCTCCCTGGAGAAGCTGGTCGCGCAGTTCGACATCAAGGGCCTCAGCGAGGCCGACTTGCAAAATCTCACGCTGGGCTGGCATCGCCTGCATCCGTGGTCGGACAGCGTCGCCGGCCTGACGCGGCTGAAGACAAAATACATCATCTCGCCGCTGTCGAACGGCAATGTCGCGCTGCTGACCAACATGGCGAAGTTCGCAGGCCTTCCCTGGGATCTGGTGATGTCGGCCGAGCTGTTCGAGCATTACAAGCCCGATCCCGAAACCTATCTCGGCGCGGCCAAGCTGCTCTGCCTGCCGCCGGAGCAGGTGATGATGGTGGCCGCGCACAACCACGACCTGAAGGCTGCGCAGAAGCTTGGTCTGAAGACCGCGTTTGTGGCGCGTCCGACCGAATACGGCCCGCTGCAGAAATACGATTTCGATGCCACCGGCAATTGGGACATCGTCGCCATGGATTTTGGCGCTGTCGCCGATCGGCTCGGCTGCTAATCCTTCTGCGCGTTGCTGACGATCACGCCGTACCAGCCGAGGCCGCGATAGGTCTCGTAGCCCGGCGTGGCGTGGAAGGCGACCAGTGATCCCGAGCGGTCCTGGTAGCAGCCGCTGCGCTGGCCGCCCAGCTGCAGCGAGATCCGCTCGCTGAGCAGGCCCTGGCCGTCCGAGGCGGCGATCACCCGGAAATTGGAATCGACCAACAGCACGCGGGCCTTGTCGGCGGCGCCGACGCGTACGCCCTGCACGATGGCGCGGGCCTGCGGCTCCCAGTCGAAATGGATCGCGAGCACGCCGGTCGGCCGTCCATGCGCCTTGCCGCCGTCGCGCACGCTGGCGCAGTAGGTCGCGACCTGGGCCTGGCCGAGCAGGGGCTGGCACTCGACATCGCCGGCGACATAATCGTCGCCGGACCGCAAGCCGCGCGCTTCGCGAAACCATTTGGTGTGCGCGACATTCTGGCCAATCACGTTGAAGCGGTCGGCGCGGCCGTTGGCGAGAATGTTGCCATCGAGATCGCACAGCCAGAGATCGAGATAGACCGTGTAGGCGCCGAGGATCACCGCCAGCCGTTCCGACACATGTGCGACCGCCGCAGCAGCCGGCGACGCTGCACAATCGACGACGGCGGAATCGGTCGCCCACCAGCGCACGTCGCAGGTCCGCTCATAGAGGTTGCGGTCGATCAGCTCGATGGCGTTCAGCGACAGGTCGACCATGCGCTCGCCGCGCGAGCGGTCGGTCATCCGCGAGATCGAGCTCATGAGGTCGCCGGTGCGCTTGGTTAGCTGGGTCTCGAGCTCGCGCGCGATGGTCTCGACCTGCTGGCCGACGCCGCGCACCTCTTGCGCGACGACCGCGAAACCTGCGCCTTGCGCGCCGGCGCGCGAGGCCTCGATCAGCGCATTCAGCGCCAGCATCTTCATCTGGTTGGTGATCTGCTGGATCGACTTGGTCTTCTCGCAGGCGATCTGGTTGACCTCCGAGGTCAGCCGCGAGAGCAGGGCTGAAATATCCGACTCGTCCTCCGGACCGGCGGAATGGGATGGCTCATTGGCGAGCGATCTCGTCCGAGGGAGTGCGAGCGACATTTCCGAATTCCTCTGGCTTGCGGGGAGAATCAAGCGAGCGCTTGTGAATGCGCTGGGGATGCTCGGGGAATATGGCTAACGCTCTGTTTAAGTTCCGCCGCGTCGGGGGTAGTTATACTGAGTTGCGGCTGCATCTTGTTTTTGCAGGCCGCCGCTTTTTTCAGCAGGGCATAAGATCTCGATGACTCCTCCCGCATCCGCACTTCCCGTCGAAGCGCCGCCGGCGTTTCTCGGCGTGGCGCGCTCGTCGACGGGGAAGCTGTGGCGCGATCGGCTGGATGCGCGCGGGCAGGCGAAGGCACTCGCGATCGTGCAGCGGCACAATCTGCCGGAGATGCTGGCGCGGGTGCTGGCGGGGCGCGACATTGATCTCGATGCGGTGCCGGATTTCCTCGATCCGACCATCCGCAAGCTGATGCCCGATCCCTACACCGTGACGGCGATGGAGGCCGCGGCCAGGCGCATCGCGGACGCGGCCGTGCGCGGCGAGAAGGTCGCAATCTTCGGCGACTATGACGTCGACGGCGCGACCTCGGCGGCGTTGCTGACCTGGCATCTGCGCCACTGCGGGCTCGACCCGCTGATCCACATCCCGGACCGCATCTTCGAAGGCTATGGCCCGAACACCGACGCCGTGCGCGTGCTGGCGGCGAAGGGCGCGACGCTGCTGGTCACCGTGGATTGCGGCACCACCAGCATCGAGCCGCTCAAGGAAGCGAAGAAGCTCGGCATGTCCGTGGTCGTGATCGACCATCACCAGACCGGCGACGAACTGCCCGAGGTCGATGCGCTGGTCAATCCGAACCGGCCGGACGATCTCTCCGGCCTCGGCCATCTCGCTGCCGTCGGCCTCGTGCTGGTGACGCTGGTCGCGGTCAATCGCGAGCTGCGCCAACGCGGCTTCTGGAGCGCCGAGATGCCCGAGCCCGATCTGCTCGGCATGCTGCATCACGTCGCCCTCGGTACCGTCGCCGACGTCGCGCCGCTGATCGGGCTCAACCGCGCGTTCGTCGCCAAAGGCCTGATCGCGATGCGACGGCGAGACCACGTCGGTCACACCGCGCTGATGGATGTGTCGCGGCTGAACGGTCCGCCGGAAGCATGGCATCTCGGCTTCATGCTGGGACCGCGCATCAATGCCGGCGGTCGCATCGGCCGCGCCGATCTCGGGGTGCGGCTGCTGCTGGAAGGGGACATCTCTGAAGCCGCGCGGATCGCCGCCGAGCTCGACCGCCTCAACAGCGAGCGGCGCGTGATCGAGCAGGCGGCGGAAGCGCAGGCCGAAGCCGAGGCGCTGGCCTCGCTCGGTCTCGAAGACAAGGGCTCGGTGATCGTCACCGCCGCCGAAGGCTGGCATCCCGGCGTGGTCGGCCTCGTCGCGGCGCGGCTGAAGGAGAAGTTCGCGCGGCCGGCGTTTGCGATCGCGCTCGAGCCCGGTGGCGTCGGCACCGGCTCGGGCCGCTCGATCGGCGGCGTCGATCTCGGCAAGGCGGTGCGGCAGGCCGTGCATGACGGGCTGCTGATGAAAGGTGGCGGCCATGCGATGGCCGCGGGCGTCACGCTGCGCAAGGAGAAGCTCGCCGAATTCCGCGCCTTCATGGAAAGCGCGCTCGCCGCCGATGTCGCCAACTCGCGCCACGAGAATGAGCTGTTCATCGACGGTGCGGTTTCCGCGCGCGCGGTGACGCCGGAATTTGCCGCGACGCTCAATCGCGCCGGTCCGTTCGGCGCCGCCAATCCCGAGCCTGTGATCGCATTGCCATCGCATCAGCTGGTCTATGCCGACGAGGTCGGGCAGGCGCATTTGCGGCTGCGCTTCAAATCCGGCGACGGCTCGACCGTCAACGGCATCGCGTTCCGCTCGGTCGGACAGAAGCTCGGCAGCGCCTTGACGCAAAATCGCGGCCAGCAATTGCACGTGGCGGGGTCTCTTGCAGTCGACCGTTGGCAAGGCACCGAACGTGTGCAATTCCGTGTGCTCGACGTTGCCGTGCCCGACCAGGGGCCGGCGGTCATCCGATAAGAACAATCCGACAAGAACAACAAAGGGAAGAAACATGGCAGGGCAGGTTCAAGGCAAAGTCGCGCTCGTCACCGGCGGCGCATCGGGCATCGGTGCGGCGATCTGCGAGCTGTTCGCGCAGGAGGGCGCGACGGTGGTTGCGACCGATATCGACGAGTTGAACGGACCGGAGCTGGCCGCAAAACTGAAGAAGGCCGGGCATGAGGCGATCTTTCTGAAGCAGGACGTGACCAGCGAGGAGCGCTGGGCCGAAGTCGTCGCTGACATCGACAAGCGCTACGGCCGGCTCGACGTGCTCGTCTCCAACGCCGGCATCGGCATCGGCGCGCCCTCCATCGTCGACATGACGCTTTCGGATTGGCGGCGGCAGACCGCGATCAATCTCGACGGCGTGTTTTTGTCGGTGAAGCACAGCCTGCCGCTGATGCGCCGGCATCGCTCTGGCTCGATCATCATGATGTCGTCGCTGGCGGGCCTGCGCGGCGCGGCCAACCTCGCGGGCTATTGCGCGACCAAGGGCGGCGTGCGGCTGTTCGCGAAGGCGATCGCGATGGAATGCGCCCAGGTCAATGACGGCATCCGCGTCAACTCCGTGCATCCCGGCATCATCGACACGCCGATCTGGGGCAAGATCCCCACCGGCGGCAACGCCACCGGCCAGAACGCGCCGATCGATGCCGAGGAGCGCGCCAAGTTCGCAACGCCGCTCGGCCGCGCCGGCCAGGCGATCGAGATCGCCCAAGGCGTGCTGTATCTGGCTTCCGATGCCTCGCGTTACGTGACGGGCACCGAGCTCGTCATCGACGGCGGCATGTATGCCGGCGCCGTGGCGCGGCAGCCGCAGTAATTCGAAGCGACGACTTGTCCGCCGAAGCCTCGGCGAAGGCGGAAGCAATCCATTGCATCTGCACACCCGGAGGAATGGATTGCTTCGCTTCGCTCGCAATGACGGGAGTGGCTAGCCGCCCTGTCGCAATCGCGCCAAAACCTTGAGCCCGCCGTAACCGTCGGCGGGCAACAGGCCCGCCTTGGTCTGAAAATCCTTCACCGCCTTCATAGTATCGTTGCCGACGCGGCCGTCGGTGCCGCCGGTGTCGAAGCCGGCCTTGGTCAACCGCGTCTGCATTTCCTGCACCTCGGCGAGGGTCAGGATGCGCTCGGAGCCGGGGAACGGCTGGATGAAGGGCGGCGCGCCAAGGCAGCGGTCGCCGAGATGGCAGATCGCGAGCGCATAGTTCATCGAGGGATTGTAGCTCTTCACGGCGTTGAAATTCGGTCCCAACAGGAACGACGGGCCACCGGCGACGGGGATCCAGAGTTGGGCTGAGGCGTTCGGCTGCGGGAACGGCTGGCCATCGGCGCGGGTGACACCGGCGCTGGCCCAGGCCGCGTAGGTGCGGCTGCCGCTGCCTCCGCCGGGCGCGCGCACCTCATAGCCCCAATGCTCGCCGCGGTGATACTTGCCGCGGTTGAGCAGGTACTTTGCGGTCGAGCCGAGCGCATCGTCGGGCCGGCCGAACGGCGAGACCTTGCCGTCGCCGTCATAGTCCATGCCGACATTGAGCCAGACTTCCGGCATCCATTGCGAATGCCCCATCGCACCCGCCCAGGAGCCGCGCATCTCCTCCGGCGTGCTCCAGCCGCGCTGCACGATCTTCAGCGCGTTGATCAACTCGGTCTCCCAATAGGCCTTGCGGCGCGGCTCATTCCAGGCGAGCGCGGCGAGCGACGGGAACACCGGGGTCATGTGGTTCTGCTGCACCAGCGGATCGCCATAGGCGGACTCGACGCCCCACAGCGCCAGCAGCGTGCCGCGCTCGACGCCGAAATCGCGCTCGATCTTGGCAAATAGCGCCTCGTTCTTCTTCAACGCCTCGCGGCCGTTGATGATGCGCCAGTCCGAGACGCGGCGGTTGATGTACTGCCAGATCTGCTCATGGAATTCCGGCTGGTTCCGCATCTGGCGGAACACGCTCATGTCGGGCTCGATACGGCCCATCACCCGCGTCCAGGTCTGCTCCGTGATGCCTTTTGCAATCGCGCGAGCGCGAAAACCGTCGCGCCACTGGTCGAAGCCGGGTGGCGCGGCGGCCAGTGTGGCGCCGGGCGAAACCAATGCGACGCTCGCGCCGAGGCCTGCCTTGAGCAAGGTGCGGCGGGAGGGACATTTCAGAGAATCAAGTTGTTCCATGTGTCCAGTCTAGCGGCGCGCCTACCCTGGGCCAAAAGCCATGACGCCGCGGGACCTAGCTATCCTGCAAATCTGTGGCGATTTTTGACAGCCAGCGCCGGACCACGCGCTCTTCCTTGCCGTTCAGCCCCGCAGCCAGCCGGCGTTCCTGGGCATGGGCATGTTTCCGGCATTTGTCGAGCAGTGCGGTTCCGCGCCGGGTCAGGGTCCATTGCAGCACCCGGCCGTGGACGGGGTGCGGGGTCTTCCGGATCGCGCCGTCGCGCTCGAGATTGCCGATGATCACGCCGACGGTCTGCGGGGTCAGCAGCGCGACGCGGGCGACGTCGGCGCCGGAGAGGCCGGGATAGGCCTTCAGCATGGTCAGCACGACGAATTGCGGCGTCGTAACTCCGAGGCTCGCCAGCGCCCGTTCCATCGATAGCCGCGCTGCCGCATGAGCCTGGCGCAGCAGATAGGCGAGGTAGCCGGCCTCGCCGCGCTTGCCCTGGCCGGGCGGCGGCGGGACGGCCTGCGGAGCAGGGGGCGCGGCGACCAGTGATTTTTGGCCACGCGCCGGTTTCGCCGCGCCGCCGGTTTTTCGCTTCTTGGCGACGGCCGACTTTTGCCGTTTCCGCATTGCGGACATGCCGCGGGATTTCGCCTTTGCACGCTTCCGTGTCTTGTCCATATATCAGTGCTCTTATATTGTATCAGTATACTGATAACATGAGGCTGAATAGATGTCACATGCTCGCAAGGAATACACCGACTTCGAACGACTGGCGCCCGACGTCTTCGCGGTGGTGCGATCGCTCGGCCAGTTCGCCGCAAAAGCCGGCATCGACAAGCAGCTCATCGAGATCGTCAAGCTGCGCGCCTCGCAGATCAACGGCTGCGCCTTCTGCGTGCAGTATCACATCCTGCAGAGCGAGAGCCTCGGCATCCCATCCGACAAGATCAACCTCGTCGTGGTCTGGCGCGAGGCGCCGCAATTCTCCAAGCGCGAGCGCGCGGCGCTGGCCTGGACCGAGGCGCTGACGACGCTGCCGAATGGCGTGAGCGACGAGCTCTACGCGGAAGTCAATGCGGAGTTCTCGGAGACCGAGCTCACCTATCTCACCTCGGCGATCGCATCGATCAACGTCTGGAACAGGTTTGGCGCGGCTTATCGCTGGACGCCGCCGGCGCGCAAGCCGACAGTTCGTGCTGCTTCGTAAGCGACACGACCAACAACGACAACGAAAGGGAGAGAACCCATGACGTCGATGACCACGACCATGTCGCTTCCACTAGTGCGGCCGCCGCGGCAAGTCTCGCTCGCAGTCATCGCAGGGCTTGCCTGCGCAATGGTGATCGGCAAATCGCTGCCGCTCTCGATGGACGCGATCTCCAACGCCATCATACCGCTTTGCGCGGCCGCCGCCGGCGAGGGCGCGGCGCAGAACAAGGTCGAGGTGATCACCTCGCACGCGCTGCCGAACGTCGCAGGCAAGCGCGTCACGGTCGTCCGCGTGACCTACGGACCCGGCGGCTTCACGCCGCCACACCGCCACGCGGGATCGGTGACGGCCTACATCACGAAGGGCGAAATCCGTTCACAGCTCGGGGGTGGCCCGGTTGAAACATTCCAGGTCGGCCAGTCCTTCTTCGAGCCGCCGGGCTCGACCCACATCGTCTCCGCCAATGCCAGCACCACGGAGCCGGCCGAGCTGATCGCGGTATTTGTCGCCGACGAAGGCGCCCAGCTGACGACGATGCTCCAGTAGCGATTGGCGTGCTGGACCAGTTGGGTGCCAATTTCTCGGCGTACTGGACCTTGCAGCCGGAGCAGGCGTGAGGACTGATGGTGCGGCGGCCACGCGCAGCGTCTTGTCGCCTGCCGTCGCGCGAACGTTGTCGAAGAGGAACAAACCGATGGTCAATCTCAAGGGGCTGTCTGCCTTCCCGATCACGCCCTCGAATCGGGATGGGCTGGTCGACGTGGAAGCGCTTCGCGCATTGCTCGAGCCCTTGATCGCGGCGAAGGTGGATTCGATCGGGCTGCTCGGGAGCACCGGTTCGTATCCCTATTTCAACCGTGATCAGCGGCGGCGCGCCGTGCAGGCGGCTGTCGCGCTGGCAGAGGGCACAGTGCCAATCCTGGTCGGCGTCGGCGCGCTGCGAACCGATGACGCGGTGAGACTGGCCCAGGATGCACGGGACGCCGGCGCGGTCGCGGGACTATTGGCGCCGGTCTCCTACACGCCGCTGACGGACGATGAGGTCTTCGCGCATTTCCAGACCGTGGCGCGCGAAAGCGGATTGCCGATTTGCATCTACGACAATCCCGGCACGACGCATTTCCGGTTCACGCCGGATTTGATCGGCCGCTTGAGTCGGCTGGATGGTGTCGTTGCGGTGAAAAGTCCTGCACCGGACCCTTCCGCCGTAGCGGGCCATATCAGCGAGTTGCGCGCGATCGTTCCGAGCGGCTTCTCACTCGGCTACAGCGCCGACTGGAATTGCACCGAGGCGCTGCTGGCGGGCGGCGAGACCTGGTACAGTGTGCTCGCAGGCATTTTTCCCAAAGTCTGCCTCGACATCGTCCGCGCCGTGGCAGCTGGAGATGCCGACAAGGCGCGCCAGCTTGACGAGCGTCTGCAACCGGTCTGGCAGCTGTTCAAGACATTCTCCAGCCTGCGGGTCGTCTACGCGATCGCCAATCTCAGGGGCATCTCGGCTGAACCTCCGCGTCCCATCCTGCCATTGCCTCAGGACGCCCAGAGGAAAGTCAGCGAGGTCTTGGCCGGCATGGAGATCGCGCTGGCCTAGTTGCCGCCGCTGCCTTCCTCCCGGTCGAGATGGCGGATGACGTCTTCCGGCAGCGCGTGCGCGACGGCGGCGGCCGGGCCGGCATCCGGTCCGATCTCGCGGCCGCGGCCGTTGATGAGCCTCTCATAAGCCGACACCAGCGTCGTGTAGGGGTTGACCCAGAGCCAGCCGTCGCGCGTGAACACCTGCACGTCGAAATGCAGATGGCGCGAGGTACCACCGGGGTGGTCGAGATAGTTCGAGACGACGCCGATCTTCTCGCCCTCGGCGACCTTGCGGTTGTTGAGCAGGCTGTCGGCGTCCATCACCGACGGGTTCATGTGCATGTAGCGGAAGCGAATGTGCTCGGTGCGGCTGTTGACCTGCAAGGTCGCGGCCTGCTGCTGCGGCGAGCGCAGCACAACGCTGTCGCGCACCGCCACAATCACCTGCTGCTTGGGATCGCAATTGTTGTCATTGTCGCCCGGACAGCCGCCGGGGCGGACGTCCTGGCCCTGGTGGCCGTAGCCGCTGGCGCATTGCCCGACTTCGAAGCTGCGGGCCTCGCAGAAATTGTCCTGCCAGGGATAGCCATCGGGGTGGCCGTCGGTCTTGCGCTTGGCGAAGGATTGCGAATGCGCAAATGCCGGCGCCTTCTCGAGCGGAAAGCGGATCTGCGAATACGCCGTGATGTCGGCGTGACCGCCTTGCTTGCGCGCGCCGGTGTTGGCGATGATGTCGCCGCTCGGGCGATAGGTGAAATCCGGCGATGTCAGGAGTGGCCGCTCGATCACCTCGGAGGCGATGTCGCTGCGTGGCGTCGACGGCTGGCCGCCGGCAATCCGCAGCGCCTTCAGAAACCGTTCGGCGACTGGAGAGGCCTCGCGGCAGGCCAGCCGCCGCGACCGCGGCGTACTGTCGAGGCACTGGATCGAGACGACGTAGGGAATGCCGAAGCGGGTGAAGGCGTAGCGGACATAGCCTTCGCGAATGAAGCGGCGCAGGTCCGGATATTGCGCGGCGAACGCCTTTACGGGCTCGCCCTTGCCACCAAGACGATCGGCAAGGTCGTAGACCAGCAGTGAGCCGGTGATCTGCACCTCGACCGGCTTTGCGAACGTCCGCAACGGCATGCCATCGCCAGCGCCTGGCGCCAGTGAGAATACCGCGTCATAGCCGGAGGCGCCGGCCTGGAAAAAATCCGCGGCGCCGAAGTCCGCCTGATAGCGGGCGATCGACAGGCTCTCCGGCGCGCCGCTCTGGCGGGCTTCGAGATAGCTCGCGGTATCGAACGGAAGCAGCACCGGGATTGGGCTGCGGCCGATGCCGGGGAAGAACGGCGACGTCACCGCATTGAGCTGCATCAGCGCCGGTGTCGAGCGCGGGTCTGACGGCGGCACACGGCGTTGGCCGGCGAAGGTGAAGTTGGCCGAGACCGCCGGCTGGGCGCTGATCTCCTGCCGGAACTGATCGAGCACCGCGCGCCATTCGACGCGCAGGGCTGTGATCGAGGGGCTGCGGAATTCGTTGGCGGACGCACCAGCCGAGGGCACGAACAAAGCTGCCAGCCACACGATGCCGAAGCTGACAGCCTTCCCGTTCAATGCGCCCCCCGGCGGCTACATTACGCCCGATAGCCTAGCCCTTAGTCCTTGGCGCGTTCAACGTATGAACCGTCTTCCGTCATCACGACGATGCGCGTGCCGGTTGCGACATGCGGCGGCACGCCGGTGCGCACGCCGTTGGAGAGGATCGCGGGCTTGTAGGACGAAGAGGCGGTCTGGCCCTTGGTGACGGGCTCGGTCTCCACGACTTCCAGCGTGACGCGCTGGGGGAGCTGGATCGCGACCGGATTGCCGTCGTGCATCGAGAGCTTCACGGTCATGTTCTCCTGCAGATACGGCGCCGAGGAACCGACCGTCTCCTTGGAGACCTGGACCTGGTCGTAATTGTCGTTGTTCATGAAGTGGAAGCCGTCGGCGTCTTCGTAGAGGTAGTTGTAATTGTGGTCCTCGACGGTGGCCTTCTCGACCTGATCGGTGGTCTTGTAGCGCTCCGAGACCTTCACGCCGTCGCCGATGCGACGCATTTCGATCTGGCTGACGGGGGTGCCCTTGCCGGGGTGGATGTTCTCGGCGGAGAGGACGACATAGAGCCGGCCGTCCTGTTCGATGATGTTGCCCTTGCGGATGGAGCTGGCGATGACTTTCAAAGGTGTTTTCCTGAATTTGGCGGCCGGGGACGCAAACCGGAGGAGGCAGCCCGTCGGCCGAGGGGCGATTTCGGGCTGCAACATACTGATTTGTCCCTGAGATGCCAGCCTTTTGCGGCAGGTATCGGCAGGTTGCCAACCGCTGAAGCTGGCTTCGTGCAGCGCCGCTGCGAGGGCCGCGATGGACAAGGCCGAGGTCTTTCGACATGAAGGGACGGTTTGAGGCGCTCGAACCTGGAATTGGACGCCTTGGCCCAATCAAGTGGCCTGATATCAATGGGTTGCATAATTTTCTTAAACAGATTGAGTCGATCTTTGATGCTGAATCGTTGCGAGCCGGTACAGGTTGCTGATGTCTGAGACCAACCACACGTCGCCATGGTGGAATCCCGCGCGCTACGCCGACCGCAGGCCGTTCCTGCTGGCGCGAGGTGCGATCACCAAGGCGTTGCGTGCCTGGTTCGAGGAGCAGGGTTTCGTCGAGGTCGAGACCTCCGTGCTCCAGGTGTCGCCGGGCAACGAGACCCATCTCCACGCCCCCCGGACCGAGCTGATCCGGGCCGACGGCTCGCGCGTATCCCGTTATTTGCGTACGTCGCCGGAGTTCGCCTGCAAGAAGCTGCTCGCTGCCGGCGAACCCAAGATTTATGAATTCGCCCGCGTGTTCCGTGACCGCGAGAGCGGCGATCTGCATCTGCCCGAGTTCACGATGCTGGAATGGTATCGCGCCAACGCGCCCTACGATTCCATCATGGCCGACACCATCGTCGTGATCGCCCATGCAGCTCAGGCGACCGGGATCGGGACCTTCTCGTTCCGCGGCAGGACGGCCGATCCCTTCGCCGAGCCGGAACTGCTGACTGTGGCCGGCGCCTTCGAGCGCTTTGCCGGCATCGACCTGCTTGCGACGATCCGGGACGGCGAGGGCGACCGTGCCGCGTTGGCGGCAGCCGCCGAGGGACGGGTGCGGGTCGTTGAGGACGACACCTGGTCGGACATCTTCAGCAAGGTGCTGGTGGAACACGTCGAGCCGCATCTCGGGCGGGGCCGGCTGACTGTCCTGTTCGAATACCCGACGCCGGAGGCCGCGCTGGCGCGGACCAAGGCTGGCGATCCGCGGGTGGCCGAGCGGTTCGAGGTCTACGCCTGTGGCGTCGAGCTCGCCAACGGCTTTGGCGAATTGACCGATGCCGCCGAGCAGCGCCATCGTTTCACCGCTGATATGGACGAGAAGGCACGGCGTTATGGTGAGCGCTATCCGCTGGATGAGGATTTCCTCGCCGCAGTTGGGCAGATGCCGGAGGCCAGCGGCGTCGCGCTCGGCTTCGACCGCCTGGTGATGCTGGCAAGCGGCGCGCCGCGGGTGGACCAGGTGGTGTGGACGCCGCCCGCAGGAGAAGCATGAACAGGATTGATCCCAGACTGGCGGTGACCTTGCGCCAGCCGCGCGAGCTGATCGACGCCGGCCTTGCGCCGGCTGCGGCGCTGGCCGAGCTCGAGCGGGTCGCGGCGCGCTACGCTGTTGCGGTGACGCCTGATATCGCTGCGTTGATTGATACAGCCGATCCCAATGATCCGATCGCACGGCAATTCATCCCGACCGCCGACGAGCTCGTCGAGCAGCCCGGCGAGAACCCCGATCCGATCGGCGACGACGCGCATTCGCCTGTCACCGGCATCGTGCACCGCTATCCCGATCGCGTGCTGTTCAAGCTGGTCCATGTCTGCGCGGTGTATTGCCGGTTCTGCTTCCGCCGCGAGATGGTCGGGCCGGGTAAGGCGACCGCGCTGTCGGACGACGCCTATGCAGGTGCGCTCGATTACATCCGGGCCCATCCCGAGATCTGGGAGGTGATCCTGACCGGCGGCGATCCCTTGATGCTGTCGCCGCGGCGGCTTGCCGAGATCATGGCTGACCTGGCTGCGATCGATCACGTCAAGATCATCCGCATTCACACCCGCGTCCCTGTCGCCGATCCCGCGCGGATCAGCGATGGGACGATCGCGGCGCTGAAGGTCGCGGGCGCGACGACCTGGATCGCGGTTCACGCCAACCATCCGCGCGAGCTGACCGGCCCCGCGCGCGAAGCCTGTGCGCGGCTCGCCGATGCCGGCATTCCCCTGGTCAGCCAGTCCGTGCTGCTGCGCGGCGTCAATGACGACGTCATGACGCTGGAAGCGCTGATGCGCGCCTTCGTCGAATGCCGGATCAAGCCGTATTACCTCCACCACGGCGACCTCGCGCCGGGCACCGCGCATCTGCGCACCACGATCGCACAGGGACAGGAACTGATGCGGGCGCTGCGCGGGCGCGTTTCCGGCCTGTGCCAGCCCGAATACGTCCTGGATATCCCCGGCGGCTACGGCAAGGCGCCGGTCGGGCCATCCTATTTGTCGCAGTCCGGGGAAGGTGAAGCAGACGCCGATCGGCAGTATCGTGTCGTCGACTATTGCGGCGACGTTCATCTCTACCCGCCGGGGCCGTGATGGCCGAAGGCGGCGAGGGACCGAAGGAGCCGGAGGACGAGGGCAACCGTGCGGTCGAAAATGCGGTGATGTTCGGATTCTTTGCGGTGCTGGTGGCCGCGGGAATCTGGTTACTTGGCACAATGGCCGATATACGGAAGGTGCAGGATTGCGCGGCGCAGGGACGACGGAATTGCGCGACCATCGAGGTTCCGGAACGGACGCGGTAAGAGAGGCGGGAGAGTGAAGATGCGGAAGATCGTTTTGTCGCTGGCGCTGCTGGCGCTGGTCGGAGTCCCCGAGGCGTTTGCCCAGGGCGGTTCGTCCTCGATGCAGAAAAATTCCGGGCCGATCCAGGCGCCGGTCGGTCATCGCCAGCCGCGCGCCGGCGATGTGCCGAGCGAGAAGAATCTCACCAATCCGAACGATCCGATCAACAAGGAAGACGCAGCGCTCGACAAAAAGCTGAAGAGCATCTGCCGCGGCTGCTAGCGGCGGTCCGGCGCGCCCCGCCGCCATTGCTCAATCTGATCGGCCGCGTCAGGCCGACTTCTCCTTCAAATCGCCGCACCGTGCCGCACGCCGCGTGGCCACGGCATCCGCCAGGCCCTGCAGCACCTCCGCCGTCGTCGCCCAGTCGATGCAGCCGTCGGTGATGCTCTGGCCGTAGGTCAGCGGCTTGCCTGATACGACGTCCTGGCGGCCGGCGACCAAATTGCTCTCGATCATCACGCCGACGATCCGCTGCTCGCCATCGGCGATCTGGCGGGCAATGTCAGCCGCGACTGCCGGCTGGTTCTCCGGCTTCTTGCTCGAATTTGCGTGACTGGTGTCGATCATCAGCCGCGTCGAGACGCCGGCGCGGCTGAGCTCGGTCGCGGCCGCTTCGACGCTGGCGGCATCGTAGTTCGTCGTGCGGCCGCCGCGCAGGATGACGTGGCAGTCCTCGTTGCCTGAGGTCGCCGCAATCGCCGATTTGCCGCCCTTGGTCACCGCCATGAAATGATGCGGATGCGAGGCGGACTTCACCGCGTCGGCCGCGATCCGGACGTTGCCGTCGGTGCCATTCTTGAAGCCGACTGGGCAGGACAGGCCGGAGGCCAGTTCGCGATGGATCTGGCTCTCGGTGGTACGCGCGCCGATCGCGGCCCACGACACGAGGTCGGCGATGTATTGCGGCGTCGTCATATCGAGGAACTCGGCGCCGGCGGGCAGGCCGAGATTGTTCACGGCCGACAGCACGTTGCGGGCCAGCCTGAGGCCCTTGTTGATGTCGAAGCTGCCGTCGAGATCGGGATCGTTGATCAGGCCCTTCCAGCCGACGGTGGTGCGCGGCTTCTCGAAATAGACCCGCATCACGATCTCGAGCCGGTCGGCGAGTTCCTCGCGCAAGGTGGCGAGGCGCTCGGCATAATCGATCGCGGCAGCCGGATCGTGCACCGAGCAGGGGCCGACCACGACCAGCAACCGGTCGTCCTGCCCGTGCAGGATCGCATGGATCGCGTTGCGCGCGCCCATCACGACCCTGGTTGCGGTCAGCGTGCGCGGGATTTCGCCCATGACTTCCTGGGGCGTATTCAGCTCTTTCAGTTCTTTGATTCTGAGATCGTCAGTCGTGCTCAACACGGCGGGCTCCTGTTGTTGAAACCTGCCGGCAATAAAAAAGCCGCCAGGTCTGGCGGCTTGGTTCGGACTTGTGCTGCAATTCTTCAGATTGAGCGCGATCCTCCTGCCGCCAGCGAGCTGTCGTAGGTAAAGTACCAAAAATAGCTGTTGGCGCGGGTGATCATGGGCGGCTCTATAGCGGAGCTAATCGGCCTTGTCACCCCCTGCAAGGCCCCAGCCAGACCGATTCAGCCGTTGCGTGCCGCCAGGGCCACACCGATCAGGGTGGCGCCGCCGAACATCAAATTGACGCCGACGAGCACGCCGATCGCCCATTCCGCCGAGCCGGGGAGGCCGGCGATGATGAAAAACGCGATCACGATGTCCATCAGGCCGCCGATCAGCAGCCACGACCAACGGCTCGACAATTCGCGGCGGTGCTCCAGCGCGTACATGATGCTGGCGACGCCCTCGGCGAGGAAATAGGCGCCGACCACGATGGTCAGCGTCAGCACGGCCTGCATCGGCCGCGCCAGCAGCAGCATGCCGGCGAGCACGGCGAGCGCGGCGGAGATCAGCGACCACCAGAAGCCCGGCATGTTGCGCGCCCAATAGGTCACGATCAGGCCGCCGATGCCGCTGATCAGGAACATCCAGCCGAGGAAGATGGTGACGGCGAGGCTCGCCAGCGGCGGCACGATCATCGCAGCGATGCCGAGGATGACGAGCAACAGGCCCTCGAACAGGAAGGCCTTCCAGTGCGCCTTCGCCGCGGCGCTCATCTTGGCCTTGAGGTTGTCGAGATCGTGGGGAAGGGTCATCGCGAGATCTCCCGTACCAACCTGCTGATCTTAGCCTTGTCCGGACGCTGACGAAAAGCCCTCGGCGGTCGTGCGCAGCCGCTTGCGTCCGAACAGATAGACCGCAGTGGTCGCGATCAGCAGCGACAGTCCGACGGTGATCGATGTCACCCCGATCGGCACCAGGATGAACGACGCATTGCGCTCGGGATTGACGTACCAGTGATGCAGCGACGTCAAAAGGAAAGCGACACCGGCAAAGCCCGCGCCGCCGCCGAGCACCAACAGCGCCCACATCCGCCGGAGCTGGCTGAGCCGCTCGCGCGCGAGCTCGGTGCGCGGCGCGTGATGCCTGCCGAGGCGGCGGACCAGACGGATCGCGAAGCCGATCGAGGAGAAGCCGATCAGCACGCTGGCCGAGCCGAGCAGCAGCCGCGTCGTCGATCCCAGATCCGGATTGCGCTGCATCGTCAGCAGCGGGAAGTCGAACGCGGCATGCAGCGCGATCGGGGCAAACAGCACCAGCCCCCAGCTCGAGATGCGCGCCCAGTCGCGGTTGTGGCGGTTGGCGCCGAGCGCCGTGCCCGAGCGGGCGATCGCCAGATAGGCGCCGGCAATGACGCCGAGCGCGCCGTGAAACGGCACCGTCAGCACGCTGCGGAGCGCCGCCAGCGCCCGCCACATGTCCTTGTGCTGGACGAGATAGGCGAGGTTTTCGTAGGCGGCAAAGCCGAGGCCTGCGGCCGCGCCATAGACCACGGCATCCATCGGGTCGGTGGCGAAGCGGCGCCGCGCCCGCGCCGTCACCACCACGATCACGAGCACCTTGACGATCTCCTCGGGCGCCGCGACGCCGAACACCGAGCGCACCGCCATCGTCGTCCAGGGATTGCCGGGGATCGCGAGCAGGGCGTTGAACGGCGCGCGGGCGAGCCCAAGCAGCGAGATCGAGGCCGCGCCCAGCACGAAGGCGAGCCAGACCTGCATGGGCGGGCCGGGCCGCTCGTCGGCCGCGATCACCAGCCACAGGATCAGCAAGGCGGGAGCAATGGCGGCAGCGCCAATGACGGTTGGAAGCGACTCGAGCAGCAGCATCAGGGGGTATCGGACCTCGTTCGGCCTAGAAATGGCCGCAAAACTCGCGCTTTGCAAGGCAATCGGGCCACCCTCCGTTCCGTTTCGCGGCCGCCGCGCGCCGCATTTTGTCGCGGCGAGGTGTCACGACTGCGCGAGGATTAAGCTTTGCGTCAGGGAAGCGTCTGCAGGTGGCGCGCTTCATCCCCATCGTCGTCCTGGCGAAAGCCAGGACCCAAAACCACCGAGCTTTGTTGTGGAAGGGATCGTGGCCGCAGCGTCGCGCAAAAATTCGCACTTGGGGTAATGGGTCCTGGCGTTCGCCAGGACGACGAATTGGGGCAAGCGCAATTCCGACAACTCACAGCTTCGCATTCTCGCGACATGTTTTGTCCGAGTGTTGCTCTTCGTTTCGCCCTCTCTTTGAAGTGAGCAACTGTGGCGAAGTCGCCCGGCGATCGGGCGGCCTCAAGGCTGGCGCTGGGGCGCCCCCGCCTGCGGCGGCTGACGGCCTTGACCCCGCCCGCTCACCGGTCTGTTGGCTTGGCATGCGCTCGGTCGAGGACCGAGCGCGGTAGGCGCACTCGCTCAGCTCAGCGCGTAACGGCTGGGATCCCATTTCTGTCGTCGTGCGATCATCGTGTTGAGGATGACGATCAGCTTGCGCATGCAGGCGATGATGGCGACCTTTGGCTCCTTTCCCTTGGCAATCAGGCGCAGATAGTAGGCCTTCAGAACGGGATTGTTCTGCGTGGCTGCACCAACACAGGGCATGTAAATCGCATTACGGACCCAGCGGCGGCCACCCTTGATGTGGCGCTCGCCACGCCGCTTTCCGCTGTCGTCGTCATAGGGAGCGGCACCGATCAAGGCCGCGGCAATCTGGTCGCTCACCTGGCCAAGTTCCGGCATCCCTGCAACAAGGTTTGCCGCGCTCGTTGCGGCCAACCCCGGCACACTCTCGACGATCTCGGCGCGCTCGGCAAAATCCGGCATGGACTTGATTTTGGCGGAGATAGCGGCCTCGAGCTTGGCAAGCTCGCTGGCCAAGCTCTTCAAGATGCGGGCATGCGCCGTCTGAACCAATCCCGATGCGGCATGCTCGCTTTGATTTGCTAAGCGCATCCTGGCATCGATCAGATCCAGACGCGCCTTCACCAACGCCTGCAGCTCCTCATGTGCTGCATCGTGTTTCTGGCTCGGCGCATCGCTGAAGGTCTCGGCGAACCAGGCGATCATCTCGGCATCGATCGCATCGTTCTTGGCCAGGCGCCCAGCCGATAACGCGAAGTTGCGGACCCGCTTGGGATCAACGATCCGAACCTCGATGTCCGCCTTACGCAACACCTGGGCCCAGGCGCGCTCATAACCGCCGCTTGCTTCCATCACCGCCTTATTCACCTGGTGCTTGCGAAGCCAGGTCACCAGCTTGCGCTGGCCCTGGGCTGTGCTCGGCCAGCTCTGCCGTAATTTGAACGCGCGAATGCACGCATCCACCTTGTCTTTGGCGACGTCGATGCCGACGACAATGAGATCAACTTGTGCCATCATCCACTCCCTTCCTTGCTCGGTTCGGGCTCGAAACCCTTGCAACTGTTCGGGTTGAGGAAGACACCGGAGCTGTCCCTCGCTCACTTGCAGGCTCTGTGGCCTTTGGGCGCAACGGGCTCAGTTCCAGCAACGGGCGGTTGGTGCGCAACCGCCCGTTCGCACATTCTGACAGATTTTCCGGACACAAGGGCGCAGGGAAGACCGGGTGCACGCCGCACCCGCGGTCTCGTGCGCAATGGGTAGAAAGTTGCGCACACGAGCATACAGGTTTGGCTGAGACATCCCGGCCCTCCCTGCGCGATGGTTTACGGCTTATACGTGCTCGCCCTGGTGAGACTCTGCTTTTGTGTCACCATCGTCAGCGACAGGCGTCAGCCTGTTCGCTTACTTGCCACCTGCATCGGGGCGGCAGGCCCACACGACTTCACCGTCCGCCTCACGCGCGCTTCGCCTATCGCACGCCCAGCGTCCACCGCATCTTCACCCACGTTCGCGACGACGGCGATCCGCCCCTCATGTCGGGTGAGACGGCGCTATTGTTAGCATATTCAGAAGTTCGTGTAAAGTAAAATATTCTCAAAAGATGTGCTTGACACGGTTTGGGCTGATTTGCCCGTCGTGTCGAATTTGCCACAGTTGCGCAAGGGCTGGTCGGCATCGGACCGCGAGGCGACGGCCTACCCAACGGAAGCGGGAGCGGAGTCCGGGGTGGATGCCATGACCTCGATCGGCGACTTCTCGACTGCCGCTCCGGGAGAAGGGCGCTGCATCGCAGCCGCTTCCTTTTTGATCGCGGTGATCGAGTTGCCAGCTTTTCGGACCAGATCCGAGAACTCGGCTTCAGAGAGCCCGAGCCGCTTTCGGATGACGCGCACCTGGACGCGATCGGCAAGATCCAGGGAGTTTCGGGAGGCGTGGGTGAGGCGCTTGCGCATGTCGTCTCCGATGGAGGCCTGCCGCTTAGGAGCTTGAGCTCCGGGTCTCGATAGGTGGCGCAACCGACAGTCTGCGGCATCCCTCTGCAGATAGGACAAGTCCAACAGTTGGTCGTCAGTTCCTCGGCATCCGTCATTTGCCCTGCAACGTTTCGTGGCGATCTCGCATGCGTCTGGCTGACCCGGCCGGAATGGTGTGCAGGGTGGCGAGCGGGAGTTCATTGCGCTGAAGCGGCCGGCGAAGAAGAAGGCCGCGAAGAAGAAAACGAATTCGGACAAAGCAAAAGCCCGACGCTTGTTGGGCGCCGGGCGAATGCAATTATACCAAATCTGGCAACGCGGCAGTAGGCGCCTCGAAATCGGGATCGTCTATCCGGGCATATACGGGTAGCACTCGGGGAACGGTATTATGACAGGGCAGGACGGCTGCGCCTGCTCTCGCGATCTGAACTCAGCTATCTGCGTGGATGAATGTTAGCCCCAGGAGCAGCGGCTACTGAATCCAGATTTCAGCTGCACGGCCGCCCTCGCCAAGAAAGGACTGTTCACGCGACAATGCGCTCCCGCCCTTTCCCGCAGCCGAAATGCAGCGACAATCTATTCCGGGAGCAAGCTGATGATGACGGCTGTGCTGGAGTGTCCTGCTTCGGATCGATCGATGCCTTGCACCGGGTCAGGTTGATCTCGGGCGCCCAATGTTGCCATCTAACGGACGAGACTATCTTTAGTCATGCGAAGGGTCACGATAACGCCTTCAGCGCTCCAGTCGCACGAGATTGAACCGCCGAGCTGGATTGTCACGGCACGGTTGAGCAGTTTGCTTCCATATCCGCCTTCGCCAGCCGGGGCTGCGACTTGCGGTCCGCCGCGTTCCGTCCAGACCACGATCACCTCGGTGTCATGGGGGGCGCACGCCACGTCCAAAGTGCCGAGTGGTGACGACAGCGCGCCATACTTCAGCGAATTGGTCGCTAGCTCATGGACAACAAGCGCGAGCGTGGTCGCAGCCTGCTCGCCCACCCCCATACGAGGGACGGAGACCCGAATACGACCGCTGAATGCTCCCAGGTCGTCATAAGGCGCAAGCAGTACGGTCAACAAATCACCGAGAAGAGCGGCTTTCCCACCCTGACCCGGAAGTGGGCGAACAAGATCATGTGCGCGACCTAACGCGGTCAGCCGAAGCGTAAGTTCTCTCGCCATATCGGCCGTCGTCTTTGCGGACCGCGAAGTGATGGTTGTAAGACCGGATGCAATGGCGAGTAGATTTTTCACCCGGTGGCTCATTTCCCCCGCCAGCAACTCATGACCTTCCTCAGCTTGCTTACGTCCTGTGACGTCAAGGAAAACGCCGTACATGAGACGACCTACGATATCCGCATCGCTACCTTGGCCGCGGGCCGAAATCCACCGGACCTCTTCGCCGACCATGATTCGGAAATCGATTTCGTAGGCGCCGATGATTGCGCGCGTGGCCGCGAACGCGGCTCTCACCCTGTCGCGATCTGCCGGATGAATATGCGAAGAAAGGTCGTCGAACGTCACGTCGCCGCTCAACGGGACGCCCCAAAGATCGAAGGCTCTCTCGTCCATCGTGAACCGATTGTCGTCTACGTTCCACGACCACAATGCGACCCCGGCTGCAGCAATTGCCAGCCGCAACTGCTCAACATCCCAAACCGGCAGGCTCGACTTCTCTGTGGGAGCCCGGGAAATCTGCGGACGTGGAACCGGGTTCGCTAGAGTATCATTCTGGGCGTCCATGTTTTTCCTGAGCATCATGAACTTTCTCGGGCCGAGTCGATTGGGATTCAAAGAGCGAAGATCCCGGCCAAGGACGCCGAGCAAAGAGGGATGTGATCGCAGCCATTGGACCAACACAGCCATCCCTGAAAGGTTCGAACAGATTTGATCTGTTCCGGACAGATAAACCACGCTTACCACGCCGGCGCCCCATCAGTGGAAATCCACACCGATGTCTTTAGCGAAACGAGTGGTCGTTCTTGTCGTTGAAGATGAATTTCTAATCCGGTTGAGTGCGGTCGAATCGATTCAAGAGGCAGGCTTCGAAGTCGTGGAAGCGGCTAGCGCGGATGAAGCCATTGCAATTCTTGAGAGCCGCTTGGACATTTCTGTCCTGTTCACCGATATCCAGATGCCCGGCAGTATGGATGGTCTCAAACTTGCTGCTGCCGTTCGGAACCGCTGGCCTCCTATCAAGATCATGGCCACTTCGGGACAAGTCAGACTTAGTCCCGGCGACTTGCCGCAGGGCGGGCTTTTTTTGCCAAAGCCATACAACGCGGCTGTCCTCATGAACACACTTGAGGCCTTGATGGAGGCCTAGAGTCGCTAGCCGCTTCTGTTAATCGCTGCCAACTTGAAGGCGCGCTCATGCTCCATTGGACACGCAGCTTTTCCGGATTACTGGCGCAGGTCGCCGATCGGATGCTCGCCGTCGTTTACGACTGCATTCGGCCAATTCGATCAGCGGCGCGCGACCATCACCCCGACGACGAACGCTGCCAGGAGCGCCTGCAGCGGAGCCTGTCGCGTCCAGCGCGCCAGCATCTCGAGCGGCATGCCGGGTTCGCGGCCGGCCTCGATCGCGTCGTTAACGGCGGTACTGGTGGCGTGGGCCGCATCCGCGGCCTTGTCCAGCAGCGTCTGCGTCTCGGCCGGTGGTTGGCCCGCGGTGTTGAGCGCGTCGTTCAGTTCACCCATGGCAAGCAGCTCCTTCCATCCGGACCAATGAGGCGCGCGCGGCGATCCGATTTGCCAAAGGCCATACGGGCATGACGCCGTATGGCCTTTGGTGGGACTGTCCAGCCTCTCGCATAGATTCCATCCGCAGAGACAAGTCCGCCTGTCGGCAACCGTTCCCTTCGTCACGAAACTCAAGGCGAGATGACCCACGCTGAAATCCGGATCAGCGATGCAACGCCGGCGGCCCGGACGACGACGAGAAGTTTGCCGGTCGCGCCGATCGCGCGTTCTGCGGTGACGGCTTATTTATGCCGGTCCTTCTCGGTCCTGTTGGCAACGCCAAGCTTGCTTCGGATGTAGTCCGCGATGTCGCCGACCTCGTCGGCGATCGCTGTTTCCGAGATGCCCTGGTCCTTTGCCATCGCAATGCAGCGTCGAGCGAGTTCGGCAACATCTTGTGACGCCCCGGCATGGCCGAACTGCTCGGCTGCGTGAACGCTGTTTTCGATCCAGTAGTCGATATATTCGCGCGCTTTCGTGCTCACGGAGTCCCCACCAAACGACGGATAGCGCCAAAGAGCATCGGGGCAGGCCTTGCGAGTTGCTTCAGGGCAGGGTGATCGTAGACGAAGACGGGAGCTTTGGGGACCTTTACGACGAAGCCAGGCTTTGATCGTCGCGCCGGTTGTCAGTCCTGCCGAAGGCAGATCGAGGACAAACGGCTCCGGGTGCTGAAACGTCGCACCAGAGGCCGCCAACCCAGTGGGGGTTTTCTCTCGGTTGGGCTTGGGGGCTAGGACCGAGAGCACAGAGTCGACGTCAGGCGAAGTCCGAAGTTCCAAATTGATTCAGGCTTCTGAATCACTGCCTGCATCTCACGTCGGCGATCGCAGCCCCGACGAGCGCAGCCAATCTGACATGTGAACGGCGGTCTCGGCCTGACGGGCCCGACGGATCATGCGCTCGCGTTCAATGCCGGGCGGCGTCCCCTTGGCTTCCTGCCGCAGGCGTTCAGCCTCCTGGATCAGGCGTTCTTCAAGGGTCGCGGTGTGCTTGATGCTGCGTCGCTGCACGTGTCGCTCCATTCCGTGAGAGGAAGGCGGGAGCGCGTGATGGCGTTCTCATCGCCGGTAAATACCGGGGGCAGTCGGCGATGTCGCCAGTGTACGGTATCCGACCCAGCAATACGAGCGCCATATATCACCGCTTGATTGGAACCAAACTTGACGTTGCTGCCTCGCGCTCTGAAGGTTGCAAACAGCGTTCAAACTGAAGGGTCGTTTCGATCTCGCGAATCTTTTGAATCAGGCTGTCGCGCTCCTTGCTGGGCGGCATTTTTTTTCACGTCTTCCCGAGCTTGCCGCGCCCTGTCGGTGAGACGTTGTTCGAGTGTGGTCGTTTGCTTGAAGCGGCGTCGTTGCATCGGTTTCACGTCGGCGGCTTGAGTTCGCTATGGGTCCAGCCGGTATCGGCGGTCCTCAAGGGATCCTCGACCACGACCTTGTGGACGAACTCGCACTTGGGACATTCGAAGATCCGCTGATCGGCGCCGCTACCAACAGGCGTGATGCGTGCCAGCATCATCCGGCCTGTCCGGCAGTTCGGACAGCGAGGGCGTTCGATCGGAAGAAGCGACGGCTCAGGGCGGATCTGGAAATCCGGCATGTGTGCATCCCTTCAAAACGGGCGGGAGCACAACACTCTCAGTCACCGATGGAAGCCGAAGTCAGCGCGGTGATGGAACGACTCTACGCCGAATGTCGGAAACCGTACATAAGAATTTCGAACTCACGACGATTAGCTCAGATTGCCGCTTAACGTGCATAGGTGCTGCAATTTGCATAAAAGGGGGTTCTGAGACGGGAACGGCAGTCCGGGGCCGCTGCCGAGGCGCTATGATGGATACCGGACCGACGGCGACGACTAATACTTCCTATATGAGGTTCTTCCCGCTCGGCGCGTGCTCTCGGAGCGTACCCAAAACCCCCTGCGGAAATCGGCCTGACCGACCAGGCGGGATACCGCTATGGATAAGAAGAATTCGGGCGCGCTGCCGGCACTGGCGAATCGTTTGCTGTCCTCATTGTCGCGTGAGCAGTTCGAGACGCTCGCGCCTCATATGACAACCGAGGTTCTGGAGCAGGGCGTCGTTCTCGTCGAAGCCGGCGATGAGATCGAGACAATCTATTTCCCCCATGGCGGCATGCTGTCCTTGCTGGTGGTGTTGAAGGACGGCAGAGCCATCGAGACCGCCACGATTGGACGGGAAGGCGTCGTCGGTGCCATGGCGGGGCTTGGGCTCTACACGTCGCATGTCCGCGTTGTCGTGCAGCTTCGGCTCGAGGTGACCAAGATTTCTGCCAGTCGCTTCCGAAGGGCTGCCGGCGGCACGGATGCCATTCGCGATCTCTGCATCCAATCCAATGAAAATCTGCTGTCGCAGGCAAGGACCACCGCCGCCTGCAACGCCGTCCACAGCATCGAAGCTCGATTTTGCCGTTGGCTCCTGCAAACCGCCGATCGTGCAGATGGCGATCCGATCAATCTGACCCAGGAGTTTCTCGCGGAGATGCTAGGGGTGCGTCGAACGTCGGTCACGGCCGTCGCGAACAAGGTGCAAGCCATCGGAGTGATCCACTACTCGCGCGGGGTGATCAACATTCTCGATCGGCCAGCTTTGGAGAAGATGTCCTGCGAGTGCTATTGGACACAGTTGGATCAGTCCAGGCCGCTCCATTGATGGCATCCTTAGGAACGAAAGCCCAGGCTGGAGCCTTGTCCATCCATGGCGTTGTATTTCTTCCATATTTCCAACGGTCATCCGTTCACGGATTCCGCAGGCGAGGAATTGCCGGATGATGCTGCGGCCTGGGATCAGGCGGTGAGAACGGTGCGGGACGTCGAATCGTCGCTCAATCTGGGCGACTCGAACCGATGGTCGCTGGAGGTCAACCGCGGCGACACGCCGATCTTTCGGATCGACGTCTCCGCGCACAAGCTCGCGCCTGGTGTGCGCTAGAGGTTTCTCTACCGTCAATCGGCGGTTTTCGAGGAAGACTCCAGAACCTCAAATCGCGCGCGGCTGAAACGGCCGAGGCCGCTGAGTTCATAATAGCCGTCGCGCGCGAAATCCCTGGTCACCTCGTAGATTTGGCCGAGCGAGAGCGTGTTCCTCTGCAGCGTATTGTCGATACATCGGACTTGGAAAATAACACCGGTCTCGAGCATTCGATTGGTCCTGGATGGGGCCGCGCCTTGGAACCGAAATTGTCCGAGGCGCGGTTTCGTTTGCTGACGGTTGCGCGTCATGCACTGCTTGCGGTTCTCAGGCGGCTTCGGCGTTGATCGCTGTGAATGCCAATTTGGAGAGGGCGTCGTCGGTCTTTTTCTCTTCAGTCAACGTCTGATCGAGCAGCTTGACCGCGTCCTTCATGCTGAGCTTGGTCGCCCAAGCTTTCAGCGTGCCGTAGCGGGAGATCTCGTAATGCTCGACGGCTTGCGCTGCGGCGAGCAGGCCGGCATCGAGCGCCGGCATGTCGGCATACTCGTCCATGATCTCCTTGCCCTCGTCGAGGATGCCCTCGATCGCGTCGCACTTCTTGCCGCGTGCCGGCTTGCCCATCAGCTCGAAGATCTGTTCGAGCCGTTCGATCTGGCCTTCGGTCTCGTCGTGGTGCTTCTCGAAGGCGGCGCGCAGTTGATCCGAAGCGGCGGCCTTGGCCATCTTCGGCAGCGCCTTGTAGATCTGCTTCTCGGCGTAATAGATGTCCTTCAGGGTATCGAGCTTTCCAGCACAGTGGGATCCGAAGCTTGGAATTCACGTGACTTGAAGTCGCGGC